>FTDU01000763.1_pt1 | contig 9910 bp, 8 predicted proteins | sample 1640041 | NCBI WGS metagenome assembly FTDU01 (sample SAMEA3914816, study PRJEB12502) | metagenome | biome: forest; material: soil | place: USA | collected 2011-09-16 | depth 0.3 m | reverse complement strand
GGGCGAAACGAACAGCACCTCGCCGCCGACTCGCGTGCGCGCGATCATGTCGGGCGCCATGTCCGCCAGCAGGCGATAGCGCTGCTCGCTTTCCCTGGCGGCCGCCTCGGCGCGCCTGATTTCGGTGATGTCGGTCAACGTGCCAAACCGCGTGAGCGTCTCTCCCGCCCCATCGACAGTGACGGTGCTCTTGGCGATGACGTGCCGGATCTCGCCATCGGGACGCACGATCCGCACCTCGATCTCGGCATCCGTGTGCGCCTGGGCCAGCTTGTGGCGCTCGTGCTTCTCGCGGTCGTCGGGATGGCAGTAGGCGGCAAGGGACAGCAGCTGCTCAGGCGGGTCGGCCGGATCGAAGCCGTAGATACGATACATCTGCTCGGACCAGGTGAACCGGTCCGACTCGGCCTCGAAGCTCCAGTACCCCACGCCGGCCATAGTGGCGGCCATGGGGGCGAGCCGGTCGATATCGAATGCAGCCGTCGGCCCAATGCTGGGCGCGCGCCTGCGGTTCCTGGGCATCGGGATCCTCACGGTCCCAGCATCGGCCATAATCTTGAAGTTGTGCCTAACGTCCAGGCAAGACAGCCGCGCCACGCAGCCGGTCGACCAGCGCCAGCGGATCATCCGGCGCCGCGTCGCCACGCCAGGCGACGTGCACGTCGGGCCGGCTGAGCACCAGCTTGTGACCGTACGCCGGCGGAATCTCGTCGGACACGACGTCGAGAACATCGAGCGGCACAGAGCGCGCCGCCGCCGCTCCGGCGATGGATGAGACGTCCACCGACGGATCCAGCCGAAGCAGCGTGTACCCCGCTCCCATCGCGTCATAGAGCGATCGCCCGTCGGCCAGCCACAGGTGCGGGGTTCGGCAGCCGGGCGCCGTGGAGGGGCTGTAGTCGAACATTGTGTAGGCGGGGGCGGCCTCGCCGTCATAGGCGATCAGCGGCGAGCGATCGTAGAAATAGCCGTAGTTCAGCCCGGCGCAGGCGAACTGCTGGACGTTGAGCGCGTAGGCGGCGCGGCCGACCTCGGCGCGGGCGGCGGCGCCGGCCGCGGTGTCGTCCTCGACCTCGGACGGCAGCGAGGTGCGTTCACGGATGGCCCCCTCGGCGTGCTTCATGGCGAATCGCGACACCTGCTCGGTGATCGGCAGCCGCTCCAGCTCGTGGGCGTCCAGAATGCTCTCGGGCGCCCAGCCGTCCAGCTGGGCCGCGATCAGCCAGGACAGGTTCATGGCGTCGGCGATTCCCGCGTTCATGCCGTAGCCGGCGTAGGGCACCCACAGGTGCGCCGCGTCCCCGCAGATGAAGCCCCGCCGGTCGCGGAACCGGTCGGCCACCAGCCGCCGGCCGATCCAGTCTTCCTTGGTCAGCACCTCGAACTGGAAGTCGGGACCCACGCCGAGCAAGCCGCGGATGCAGGCCTCGCGGTCCACCGCCTCGAAGTCGAGCTCGTGCGGCAGCAGGTAGTTGTGGATCAGCCAGGTCTCACGCCCGTCGATGGCCACTAGGTTGCCGGCGCGATCGGGATTGTAGAGGTAGCTCATCCACGCCGCAGGCGGGGTGATCAGGTCGATCAGGCCGGGCGCCCGGATGTAGCTCGATTGCACCCGCTGGATCACCTCGTCGCCCACGAGCCTGGAGCCGATGGCCCGGCGCACGCCCGAGCGGCCGCCGTCGCAGCCGATCAGATAGCGGCTCTCGATCTCGATGGTTTCACCGGTGTCCAAGTCACGCGCCCGGGCCTCGATGCCGTCCTCACCCTGGACGAAACTGTCGATGCTGGTGCGGCTGAGGATCCTGATACGCGGATTGGCGGCGGCCTGCCGGAACAGGATCGGCTCCAGGTAGATCTGGTTGATCCGATGCGCCGGCTCCGGCGTCGGCCAGCGGCAGTCGGGGCCCTCGGTGGCGGTGTAGCGGTCTGTCCGGCAGGGGATGGGGATGCGGGTCAGCTCCCGGCCGGTGGCGCGGGTGCGGAACACCACGTCGTTGGGATAGTCGTCGGGCAGGCCGGCGGCCCGCACCGTCCTCACGAACCCCAGCCGACGGAACGTCTCCATGGTGCGAGAGGAGACGTGGTTGCACTTCACGCTGGGCGGCTCGCCGGCGGCGCGCAGCTCGGCCACCACCACGTCGACGCCGCGCCAGGCCAGATCGAGCGCCAGGCTCAGGCCCACCGGTCCACCGCCCACAATGGTGACGCTGGCCTTGATCCGGGTCATTGATCCGATCGCCCTTCCATCCCGATGCTCAGCCCCTATAGACCATCATCGTCGAGAGCGAAGGAGCGGAAACTTGCGCACCCAGGTCGGCATCATCGGGGCCGGACCGGCAGGGCTCCTGCTGTCCAACCTGCTGCGCGTGGCGGGCGTGGAGAGCGTCGTGCTGGAGCGCCGCAGCCGCGCCTACGTGCAGGACCGCATCCGCGCCGGCGTGCTCGAGCGGATCGCCGTGGAGCTGCTGGAACGGGTGGGCGTGGCCGGGCGAATGCGCCGCGAGGGACTGTTGCACGAAGGGGTCGCCCTCGCCGTCCAGGACGAGAGCTTCAGGATCGACTTCGAGGCGCTGATCGGGGCCTCGGTGATGGTCTACGGCCAGACGGAGGTCACCCACGACCTGATCGAGGCCAGCCTCCAGCACGGCATGGCGCTGGAGTTCGAAGCCGAGGACGTGGCCATCAACGGACTGGACGGCGAGCGCCCCTGGCTGACGTGGCGCAAGGACGGCGCAGAGCATCGCCTCGACTGCGACTTCGTCGCCGGCTGCGACGGCTTCCATGGCGTGAGCCGCGGCGCCATACCGGCCGACGTGCTGCAGACTTTCGAGAAGGTCTACCCGTTCGGCTGGCTGGGCATCCTCGCCGATGTGCCGCCCGCCGAGCACGAGCTGATCTATTCCAACCACGAGCGGGGCTTCGCGCTGGCCAGCATGCGTTCGCCCACGCGCAGCCGCTACTACGTGCAATGCCCGATCGACGAGAAGCTCGTGGACTGGCCCGACGACCGGATCTGGGACGAACTGGCCCTGCGCCTGGGCCCCAAGGTCGCCGCCGCCATGACCCGCGGCCCCTCCATCGAAAAGAGCATCGCGCCGCTGCGCAGCTTCGTGGCCGGGCCGATGCGCCACGGCCGCCTGTTCCTGGCGGGCGACGCCGCCCACATCGTGCCGCCCACGGGGGCCAAGGGCCTGAACCTGGCGGCCTCGGACGTGCACTACCTGTCGCAGGCCCTGGCCGCCTTCTACGCCTCAGGCGCCTCGGATGGCCTCGAGACCTATTCACAGACGGCGATGGCGCGGGTCTGGAAGGCCGAGCGCTTTTCGTGGTGGTTCACCACCCTGATGCACCGCTTCCCCGACGCTCCGGCGTTCGACCGCGGCCTGCAGCTGGCCGAGCTGGACTACCTGCGCCGCTCGCGCGCCGCCCAGACCGCCTTCGCCGAGAACTACGTCGGCCTGCCGCTCGAATAGTCTTTGAGGGAGGTCCTTGACCCTCACCCGACGTCAGGGTGCAGTTTCCTCGTCGTTGGACGAGGTTTTCCGCGATGAGCGCTTACACGGTGAAACAGCTGGCGGTCCTCTCAGGCGTTTCGGTGCGCACGCTGCATCATTACGACGAGATCGGCCTGCTCAAGCCCGCGCGCGTAGGAGCGAACGGCTATCGCTACTACGGCCGCGACGAGCTGCTGCGCCTGCAGCAGGTGCTGTTCCACCGGGAGCTGGGGCTGCCCCTGGACGAGATCTCCAGGCTCCTCGACGCTCCCGGTTTCGACCGGGTCGAAGCTCTGAAGGCCTGGAAGGTCAAGCTCCTGGCCGACGCCAAACGGTATCGGCGGCTCGCGCGCACCATCGATGAGACCCTCGCCGCCCTCAACGGAGAGACGGAAATGAACGACAAGAAGATCTACCAGGGCTTCGAGCCCGAGAAGCAGGCGGAATACGAGGACTGGCTCGTCAAGCGGCACGGCAAGGGGACCCGCCAGGCCATCGACGAGTCGAAGCGGCGCATGGCCGAGCGCCCGCGCGCCGAGTTCGAGCGGTCGCAGGCCGAATACCAGTCGATCGAGGACGGCCTCGCGAACGCGGTCCTTAAGGGCTCGCCGGCCGATTCCGCGCCGGCCCAGGCCTTGGTAAAACGCCACCACGCCTGGGTGGGCGACATGTGGGGCCGCACGCCCTCGCGCGACGCCTATGTCGGCCTCAGCCAGACCTACGCCGCCCACCCCGACTTCGTCGCCCGCTTCGAAGCTAAGGCCCCCGGCCTGACCGAATACCTCGGCCAGGCGATCAAGGTCTTCGCGGAGCGTGAGTTGGGGGATCGAACATGACGCGGCCGAAGGACAGCGGTCCGAGCATTCAGGAGATGATCTCGAAGTCGTCATCGCCGAGAGGCCGGACGAAGTCGGCCCAGTTCCCAGAGGCGCGCCAGTAGTCGTAGAGGCCGAAATCGCGCAGGATCTGCTTGAGGCGCGGATCCTGACGCAGCCCGGTCTCGAACTGGATCCAGGTAGAGTAGACGAGGTTGGACCTGAGCTCGCAGCAGCGCTTCAGCGCCGAGAGAGCCAGGTCCGCGTCGCCGAAGTGATCTGCATACACGGCGATGACCCATAGCCGCGAGGGATCCTGACTGTCGGGGTCCTCGAATGCCTGTCTGATCGCGCTGCGGGCCGCTTCGACATCAGCCAGCAAGCCCGGCAAGATGTGGTTCAGCCGCAAGGGCAGGTTCTCATGGCGGAGGAAGAGCTGGAACTGGGCCGATACCGCCGCCGGGTCCGCGTCGGCTCGCGACCACAGACGGTGCAAAGCAAGAAACTCCCAGAGCGCGCGGCCGCCCGACAGGTCCCTGCTGCGCTCGTATTCCGCCTGCGCTTCCTCTGACCGGCCGGAATTGCCGAGCAGGAACTGCAACAGGCCCGAGACCCCAAGCGACAAGGGGTCTGCCTGTCTCGCACGCTGCACACATTCGATGGCCTCGCGGAGTCGGCCGACGCTCGCGAGGATCGTCGAATAGTTGACGAGCGCCTCGACGGTCGCCGGCGATGACGCGACCGCCGCGCTGGCGGCGGCTTCAGCCTCGGACCACCTGAACTGGCGCGCGGATTCCCGGGCGCGCATGGATCGGGTCCACCAGGCGTCCGGCGCCAGTGCGACGATGCGCGCGCTGGCGTCCTGCATCTCCTTCGCAGCCTCCATCGAAGCCTCGGGGACGTGGATCAGCGATTCCGCGAGCGCGGCGTAAAGTCCGTACCAGGCAAGCGCGAACGCCGGATCGAGTTCCAGGACTTCGCGGTAGATCTGGGTGGCGCGCGTGAGCTCCACAGGCCCGGCCGTGAGCTGCAGCGCCCTGGCGCGCAGATACTTGTCGTAGGCCTCTACGCTGACCGTCCCGCGTTCCTCGATCGCCTTCCTTTCGGCGGGCGCCAGCTTGAGCTTGAGCGCGGCGACGATGGCCTGAGCGATCTCATCCTGGAGCGCAAAGATGTCGTCCAGCTCGCGGTCATACCGCTCGGCCCAGACGTGGTCGTTGCTGGCGCCGTCGATGAGCTGGGCTGTGATCCGCACGCGATTGCCGGCCTTGCGCACGCTGCCTTCCAGCACATGCGTGACGTTCAGCTGCCGGGCGACCTGGCGCAGATCCACATGCCTGCCCTTGAAGGTGAAGGCTGAGTTCCGCGAGATCACCGCCAGCGCCGACACCTTCGAGAGGTCGGTGATGATGTCTTCGCTGATGCCGTCGGCGAAGTACTCCTGCTCGACATCGCCGCTCATGTTGGCGAAGGGCAGGACGCAGATCGAGACACCCTTGCGCTGGGAGGTCGGCGCCTGAGCGGGGGGGCGCCGCCGACGAGGTCGTCGATGCTGGAGACGACCTTTCGCCAGCCGGCCGCATCCGGATCGCCCGTCCAGCCCGTCAGGTCAGCGCACTGGATGCGACCGAACGGCATCGGCAGAGGCGTCCCGTCGACCGTGAGCTGCACAAGCTTGCGGTCGGTGCGGGCGCGGTCGGCCTCCGACTGCACCCATTCCGACTTCGCCGCCTCGGCCGACCAGACAACCACCACCGCCTTGGCCGCCTTGAGCCGCTCCTCGATCACCTCGGCATAGGCCCGATGCGCCGGCAGCTCGTCGTCGCGCCACACGCCATAGCCCAGACCGCGGAGAGCATCGGCGATCTGCTGGGCCTGGACCGCCGTCGAGCGGGCGTAGGAAATGAAGATGTCGGCCACCAGGTCCCCCCAACGGTGCGCTGAAGGCTTTAGACCGCCTCGCCGCGCGTCGCCACTTCGGCGCGATTGAGAACACAATCGGCGACAGCCCCCTGGGCGGCTTCGAAGGCCAAGGCGCAATGGCGCGCGGAACCGCGCGGGTTGAGGGCGGAGGATGAAGAGACGATTGTCCGCTTGCCGGCGACGGGCCAGAGTGTTTGCGACAAAGGAGCCGCGGGACCATGCTGGACAAGACTGAGGCGCGCTTCGCGATCCCGCAGCCCGAGCCGGGCCTGACCGAGGAGACGCTGGTGGCCCGCGCGGCGGCCATGCGGCCGCTGCTGCGCGCCCAGCAGGAAGAGAACGACCGGCGGGGCTGCTACTCGGATGAGATTCATCAGGCGTTCGAGGCGGCCGGCTTCTACCGGATCATGCAGCCGCGGAGCCTGGGCGGCTATGAACTGGGCCCGGGCGTGTACCTGAAGGTGGTGACCGAGATCGCCCGCGGCCATCCGGGCGCCGCCTGGTGCTTCTGCCTGGCAGGCTCGCACGCCTATTTCGTCGCCTCGCACTACCCCGAAGAGGCGCAGCGCCAGATGTTCGGCGTCGACGGGCAGTTCCGCTCGTCGCAGGTGGTCGGTCCGGCCGGGACGATGACGCGGACCGAAGGCGGCTGGATCGTGGACGGGGTCTGGCCCTTCGCCTCGGGCATCCCGGTCTCGACCCACTTCATCGGCGGCAGCCTTGCGCCTCAGGACGACGGTTCGATGAAGCACGTCTTCTTCGCCGTGCCGAAAGGCAAGGTGACCGTGCTGCCCGACTGGGGCGAGGACCGGTTCATGGGCATGCAGGCGTCCGGCTCCAACAGCGTGAAGATCGAACAGTTGTTCGTGCCCGACCTGATGGTCATCGACTTCAACATGATGCAGTCGTCCGAGGCCTTCCCGAAGGGAACCCACGGGACGCGGCTGCATGGCAACCCGATCTACCTCGGGGTCCTGGCCGGCTGGTTCCACTGCGAGTTCGCCGCGATCATGTCGGGCGCGGCGCGGGCCGCGCTGGACGAGTTCGAGCAGCTTGCCCACTCCAAGCCCATCCTGACCAACCCCATGCTGAAGCGCGTCCACGATCCCTTCGTGCAGAACCTCTACGGCCGGGCCCTGGGCCTGGCCGATTCCGCCGAAGCCCTGACCCAGGACGCCATCGCGCTCTACATCGCGCAGTGCCAGAGATTCGGCCGCACCGGCGAGCCGATCACGCCCAGAGACAGCTTCAAGGTCTGGGGCATGGCGCGGGAGGCCTGCAAGATGGGCTGCGAGACGGTGGAGATGCTGTTCCACGCCGCCGGCGCCACCACCGGCCGGCGCGACCAGCGCCTGCAGCGCTACTTCCGCGACATCGAGATGTACCGCCTGCACATCCAGTCCCAGCCGATGCTGCCCACCATGCGGGGCGTGGTGGAGTTCGGCCTGCCGGCCGTGCCGTTCGGGACCTGATGACCTTCGCCGAGGCCATCGCCCGGATCCGCCGCTACGACGGGCGGCTGCACGCCTTCGTGCGGGTCTTCGATCGGTCGGACGCGACCGGCCCCACCTTCGCGGTGAAGGACCTGATCGACGTCGCCGGCGTTCCGACCGGCGGCGGCGGACGCAATCCGCTGGATCCCGCGCCCGTCCGCACCGCGCCGACCGTGCAGCGCCTGCTGGACGACGACTGGGCGATGGTCGGCAAGACCCACACCGTCGAGCTCGCCTATGGCGCATGGGGAACCAACCGGGCGGTCGGCGCGCCCTGGAACCCGTGGGACAGCGCCGTGCACCGTTGCCCGGGCGGATCCTCCTCGGGCTCGGCGGTGGCCGTGGCGGCGGGCCTTTGCGACCTGGCGCTGGGTACGGACACGGGCGGATCGGTGCGAATCCCTGCCTCCGCCTGCGGCGTGGTCGGGCTGAAGCCGGGCATGGGGCTGGTCCCGCTGGCCGGCGTGCATCCTCTGGCGCCCTCCCTGGACACCGTGGGGACGCTCGCGAGGTCGGTGGCGATGGCCGCACGGGGCCTGGGGATCATCGCCGGCGACGGCGGGCGCGGCTTCGACGCCGAGCGCGCCCTTGGCGCGGAAGCCCGCGGCCGTCGCGTCGTCGCCCTGCCGCTGGATCAGCTCGGCGAAATCCGGTCGGACGTGCAGAAACTCTACGCCGAGGCTCAACGGCGCCTGCGCGAGGCCGGGATCGAGGTGATCGAGGCGCGCCCGCCACGCAACTTCGAGCACTACTTCGAATCCAACGGCGTGGTCATGGGCGGCGAGGGCTGGCGCGTCCGCAAGGCGCATATCGAGCGCCACGAGGCCGACATGGACCCGGCGATCGTCGCCCGTTTCCGCGCCGGCGTGGCCATCACCGACGAGGCCCTGGCCAGGGCCCTTGAGACCCGCTCCGAGTTCCAGGCCGAGTTCCACGGCTGGCTCGCCCAGTACGACGGCATGATCCTGCCGTCCGCGCCGATCACCGCCCCACCGCTCACCGAGGTGGACGAAGCGGGCTATCCGCTCAGCCGCCTGACCCGGGGCGGCAACTACCTCGACTTGCCCGCCATCTCGATCCCCTGCGGCCGTGGCCAGGACGGCATGCCCGCCGGGCTGCAGATCATGGGCCGCCCCAGGGATGAGGAGGGCCTCGTCGCTCTGGCGGCGGCCTTCGAACGGGTCAGCGGCTGGGACGGCCGCACGCCCGACCTGTCCGGTTTCGAAACCTGAGGAGCCCCGCCATGCGCAGCTTCGAGGAGATCCGCGCCATCGCCGCCGCCCGGCACGGGGGCGAGCAGGCCCTGGACGCTTCCATCGCCGCCCATGCCCCCAAGACCCGCGACCAGCTCGCCGCGACGCCCGACGACCGCTGGCTCTCGGGCATGAGCCGGTGCGTGTTCCAGGCCGGCTTCTCCTGGCGGGGCATCCAGAGCAAGTGGCCGGGCTTCGAAGAGGCGTTCGCGGGTTTCGATCCACGCCGATGCGCCATGATGTCGGAGGAATGGCTGGACGAGCTGCTCACGGACCGCCGCATCGTCCGCAACGCCCAGAAGATCCTGGCGGTGCGCGCCAACGGCCAATTCCTGGTCGACCTCGCCGCCGAGCACGGCAGCGCCGCCGGCTTCTTCGCCGACTGGCCCGACAGCGACTACGTCGGCCTGCTGGAGGTCCTGAAGAAGCGCGCCAGCCGCCTGGGCGGCGGCTCGGCCATGTACTTCCTGCGGTCCATGGGGAAGGCCTCCTTCATCACCTCCCGCGACGTCATCGCCGCCCTGATCCGCGAGGGCGTCGTGGCCAAGGCCCCCAGCGGCAAGAAGGACTTCCAGGCAGTGCAGAAGGCGTTCAATCGTTGGGCTGAGGAATCGGACCGTGACATCACCACCATCAGCCGCACCCTTGCGATGAGCGTCGGCGCCTGAACCCAGGCTCGTCATCCTCGCGCTCGTCGCGAGGACCCATGAACACGATCCGGGCAAGGTGTGCATGGGTCGTCGGAACAAGTCCGACGATGACGATGAACGAGGGCCAGCGGCTCCGATACGACGGCGCCCGCGTTCACGCACCGAAACAACCGAGCGAGGCGGCTTTCAGTCTGCTTCTAACTTCGGTTAGAACACCGGACCGCCCGATACGGCGGAGCTCTCGGATGATGGAGTACTGGCATCGTGGCTGACAGCCTTCGC
>FTDU01000974.1_pt1 | contig 10060 bp, 8 predicted proteins | sample 1640041 | NCBI WGS metagenome assembly FTDU01 (sample SAMEA3914816, study PRJEB12502) | metagenome | biome: forest; material: soil | place: USA | collected 2011-09-16 | depth 0.3 m | reverse complement strand
TCGTTGTAACAGGGGATGACAAGGGACAGCAGCAATAGCGCCTCGGCTATGAGTCGGGCTGAAAGCCAGTGAGCGCCATCGATCCCTGCACGGCAAGGCGAAGCCTGGAATCGTCGATGAGCATCTCTCGTGCCAGCTGGCGCGCCCCGGAAACGGACAGTCTGCCCTTTCTCCATGCGGGTTGAAATCCCGATAAACACAGGCGCGCTCAGCGGGAATCCGTCCATGATTTCGGCTACCCGCTTTTGCCGAAGCAAAAATATGCATAAGGCGGATGTAGCTCGGTCCTGGTCGGGACGGACGACTTGCGCCGAAGGGGCGGCGGCTAATGATCTCAACGTGGTTGCCGAGGATCCTGTTGATCTGGGGCCTGATGGTTGCGCCGTTCGTCTACGGCTACGCCGTCGGCCGCTTCGAGACGTTTCCGTTCGCCGCCATGAACCACGCCTGGGAGCAGTTCAAGGCGGTGAAGGAGAGCCTGACAGGCAAGCTGCCGGACTATTACATCCCGACCTCCCAACGGCGGACGGCGGTGCTGCATCAGCCTGGCCGGGTCGCGCCGGGCATGACGCTGCTGACCGGCGTCGGGCCCAAGGGCGTGCTGTTCGCCAAGCTGGTCGACGCAGACGGCCGCCTCGAACACTACTGGGATCTCGACTGGTTCCGCATGTGGCCCGACGCAAGGCACGTGCCGGCCGACCGTCTGCCAAAGCAGCGTCCGGGCGCGGACATCCACGGGATCGTCCTGTCGCCGAACGGTGACCTCACCTTCAACTTCGGCTCCCTGGCCATGGTGCAGGTCGACGTGTGCGACCGCATCAAGTGGCGTCTGCCGCGGCTGACTCACCACGCCATGGACCAGGACGCATCGGGCAATTTCTGGACGCTCGACCTGGTCCTGCATGACAAACCCGCTCCGGGCCTGCCGAACTATCAGCCCCCTTTCGAGGATGACGGCGTCCTGGAGGTCTCGCCGGACGGCCGGGTGCTGCGCCGGTTCTCCGTCTTCGATCTGCTGCGGGAGAACGGCCTGCAGGGCCTGCTCTACATGTCCTCCATCGACAACGCCTCCACCACGGCCACCGGGGACACGCTGCACGTCAACGACGTAGACGTGTTCCCTGCGTCGATGCAGCCGGGCCTGTTCAAGCCGGGCGACGTCATGGTTTCGCTGCGCAATATCAATGTGGTGTTCGTGTTCGATCCCGCCACGCGCAAGATCAAGCAGCTGGTCGCCGGTCACTTTATCCGCCAACACGATACAGACTTCCTCGACGGCTCGACGATTTCAGTGTTCGACAACAATAATGTTGGCCTGCCCCAGGCTGAGGCGTCGAGCCGGATTGTCCAGTACTCATTCAAGACCGGGCAGGATGCAGTGCTATTCCAAGGAAGCAAGGCCGTTCCGTTCTACAGTTACTTCATGGGCAAGCAGCAGCGCCTCGACAACGGCGACCTGCTGTTGACGGAGGCGACGCAGGGGCACGCCCTGGAGGTGAACGCAAAGGGAGAGCCGGTGTGGGAGTACTTTAACCAGCTCGGCGGTGGGAATCTCGGCGTGATCGAAGAAGCCATGCGCATCCCGCCAACGACGCTGTCGGCGCAGACACTTCAAAGACTGGCGGCGAAATGCCCCGTCACCGGACCCTCGGCGGGGGGGACGCCGTCATGATCGGGAGGTGGCTTCCCAGAGTGTTCCTCGTCTGGGGCATCATGATCCTGCCGTTCCTCTATGGATACGTGGCCGGCCGCTATCACAAGTTCCCATCGGCGCAGATGGGGCAGGCGTGGATGCAGATAAAGGCGCTGAAGGCGTCCCTGCAGGGCCGGCCGGGCAGCGCCTTCGTCAGCACGTCCCAGCCCAGGACGGTCGTGCTGCACCGACCGGCCGAGGTCTCTCCTGGGATGACGCTGGTCGCGGGCGTCGGAACGAAGCGCCGGCTCTACGCCGCCCTTGTCGATACCGAAGGGCGTGTGCTGCGCCGGTGGGACCTGGACTGGTTCACTCTTTGGCCGAATCCCACTCACGTGCCCAAGGACCAGAAGCCCAAGGAGCGCCCGGGAGGAGACATCCACGGCATCGCGCTGTCCCCCAATGGCGACCTGACCTTCAACTATGACGAACTCGGCATGGCCCAGGTCGACGTCTGCGGCCGGGTGAAGTGGCGGTTGCCGCTGCTGACCCACCACGCGATCTATCCCGACGAGGCCGGGAACATCTGGAGCCTGGACTTCCTGACCCACGACAAGGCCGACCCGCGGCTGCCGAACTACGCCCCGCCATTCCATGAGGATGCGGTGCTCGAGGTCTCGCCTTCAGGCCAGGTGCTCCGCCGGATCCCGATCTTCGACCTGCTGCTGAGGAACCACCTGCAGGGCCTGCTCTACATGTCCTCGACCGACAATGCGTCGACGGCGGTCTGGGGCGAGTCGCTTCACGTCAACGACGTGGAGGTGTTCCCCAGGGCTATGAAGCCGGACGTCTTCAGGCCCGGCGACATCATGATCTCGCTGCGGAACATCAACACCGTCCTGGTGTTCGATCCCCAGTCGCTCAAGGTGAAGCAGCTCATCATGGGCGTTTCGATCCGCCAGCACGATCCGGACTTCGTGGACGGCTCGACGATCTCGATCCTGGACAACAACAACGTCGACGCAGACCAGGCTCACGGCTCAAGCAGGATCGTCGAGTACTCGGTCAAGACCGGACGGGCACGAGTGCTGTTCCAGGGCAACCGGGCGGCGCCGTTCTACACCCAGGTTATGGGCAAGCAGCAGCGCCTGGCCAACGGCAACCTGCTGTTGACCGAGGAGTCCCAGGGCCGGGCGCTGGAGGTGAACTCCCACGGCGACATGGTCTGGGAGTATTTCAATCATGCAGACAAGGGCCTGCTCGGCGTCCTCGACGAGGCGCAGCGGATTTCTCCGCAGATGATGACCCCCGCGTCGCTGCAGAAACTGGTCAGCGCCTGCCCGGCGGGCTCCAGATAGTCGTGTTCCCAGGAACGGGACCGGCGTGTGACTTGCCCCGGCGGCGACGCTAGGCTCCACTGGGATTCGCGTGCTTGCGGGAGGCTGGGGAACCGACATGTCTGCCCCTTTCCAGACGGCGGACGCGTCCGCGCCCTCCGAGCCGCCCGGCCTGGCGCGTGCCGCCAGGCTGGTCCTCTGCATCGCGATCTGCTGGATTCCGGCTCTGGTCGGGGCTGGCGCGATCGGCGAGGTCAGCGCCCTCTACCCGCTGGCCGACAGCCCTGACCCCTACTTCGTTCCCGGTCATGCGCTGCTGCTCTACCTGTGGAGCCCGCTGGTCGTCGCCAGCGCCTGCATCCTGCTGCTCTCGCCGGGGCTCTTCCTGAGCATCGCCCTGAACGCGGCGAGGTCAGTGGCGCTCTGGATCACGTCGGCTTTCGCCGCGAGCCTGGTGGTGGTCAGCGTGGCCTCCCAAGCCGTTCAGGCCGCGATGGGCCGGCCTCTGCTCGGCACGGCCTTCGTGCTGGTGCTCGTCGCCTGCTCGCTGACCTGCGCCGGACTGATGCTGCTGCGGGTGCGGCGTCCCACCGCCTGGCCCCTGGCCGAACCCCATGCAACGCCCACGCTGATCTCCATGGCGGCGGTTCCGCTGCTGTTCCTGATCCTGCTGACGCCGAAGTTCTACTGGGAGAACATCAACGGCGACGGGGCGGCGGCCTTCGAGTCGGCGCGCGTGCTGCTGCAGCATCCCCTGCCCTTCTGGCCGGACGCCGCCGGGTCGATCTCCCTCTATCCCGGGATGAAGGACCTGGTGAGCCTGTACCCTCCCGCCTGGTTCATGCGGCTGTTCGGCCTGGTCGAGGCGAGCGCGAGGCTGCCGTACCTGCTGGGCCTGGTCGGGCTCTACGCGGCGCTGCTGGGAATAATCCAGTACGGGCGCGAGCAGGCCGTGGGGCTGGCCGAGCGGTGGCTGCTATGGATCGGCCTCTTCGTCTTCTCCGTGGTGATGGCCTACAGCTCCACCTACGAGCCCTACGTCGCCGACATCGCCCTGCCGGCGATGGCCGACATCCTGGAGATGGCGCTGCTGTGCGGCTTCATCCTGATGTTCCTAAGCGGCCGGCTGGTCTGGACAGCCCTGTTGTTGGTGCTGTCCTACGGAACCTACCCTCACTGCGTGCCCGTCGTCGGCCTTTGGCTTCTGGCGGCGGCGGTCCTGCTCAGACCCCTCCCCGTGCGCCCCCTTGTGGTGACAGCGCTGGTGCTGATCGGGCTCGTTGGTTTCGATGCCGTCGCCGCTCCGCTGTTCCAGGCGCTGCATTGGACGCCCCCGGGGGTAGAGCACGGCAACGCGAGCCTGATCGAGCGAATCCTTCATCCGCAATGGCGCCAGTTGCGGCGGATCGGCTGGGTGGTCGTTCCGGCCGGCATCCTGCCGGCCCTGGCGCTCGGCGCCTGGCGTTGGCAGGATCGGGTCGCCCGGTGCCTTACCGTCGTGACCGTCGGCGAGTTTCTGTTCTTCTATTTTCAGTGGCGCGTCGCGTTGCACTATTTTGTACCCGCGATGGTCCTGCCGCTCGCGGTGTTCTGGCGGATGGACATCCTGTTCACCACCCGGCTGCGCAGCGTGGCCCTGGGAGCAACCGCCGCCTGCGGCCTGCTGGCCCTCGTACTGTCCTGGCCCAGTTCCCTGAAGCCGATGACGACGACGCGCCTGGTCGGATCGTCCATCGAGGATCGGATCGGCGGCTACGACCGGAGCGATCCAAAGGCTCTGGCGCGCACCGAGTTGCTGCACCGGCTGTTTCCCCGGATGTTCGAGGCGCGTGTGCCTGATCGGGCCTACGGCGGCTCCCCGCTGGCCTGGTACTTCTACGCCAACCGCCCGCGCGGCGCGCAGAAGGTCAATTATGTGATGCAGGCGGTGACCGACCCCGCTCCGGCGGGCGCCAGCCTGGTGGCTTCGGAGGGCGGCGTGTCGCTCTACATCCTGGACCAGAAGGTTTGGGCCGGGCATCTGGCCCTGCGGCCGCCGATCTCAGCCGCCAACCCGGTCTACCTGGTTCCGAAGTTCACCCTGTTCGCCAAGCACTGAGCCGCCTCAGACTCAGTAGGAGCCGCGGCGCATCAGGATGGCGGGAATGGTCAGGGCGATGATCTTCAGGTCGAGCCAGAGGCCGATGGACCGCACGTACTCGGTGTCCAGGGCGACACGGATGTCGTAGCTGACGTCATTGCGGCCGCTGACCTGCCACAGCCCGGTGATACCCGGACGGACCGCGCAATAATAGTGGAAGCAACCACCGTACTTGACCGCTTCCGCCTCGACGATCGGGCGAGGCCCGACCACGCTCATCTCGCCTCGAAGCACGTTCAGCAACTGGGGAAGCTCGTCCAGGCTCGAGCGCCTCAGGAAGCGGCCGAACGGCGTGACCCTCGGGTCGCTGCGGAGCTTGCGGTCCCGCGCCCACTCCGCCCGGGCCTGCGGGTTGCGCTCGAGGTAGGAGTCCAGGCGCGCCTGTGCGTCCACAGCCATGCTCCTGAACTTCAGGCACTTGAACGGCTTGCCGCCGCGGCCGACGCGGGTGTGGAAGAAGAGGATCGGACCGCCGTCCTGCAGGTAGACTGCGGCGGTGATCGCAAACAGGAGCGGCGCAAGGAAGACGATCGCCAGGACCGCCAGAAGCACGTCCAGCAACCGCTTTGAGCGCTCATAGACGGTGACCTCTGCGAGGCCATCCATCCGCGGAAAAGGCTTGGTCTCGACGGCCTCAACCATGCCGCTGCCCCATACAACAAGACGCGCTACCCCGACTAAGAGCACCAAGCGCGCCGTGCAAGTGATTGATAGGTGAATGCGCTCCGGAGCCTACGCCTTGCAACCAACAGGGGCAAAAGCCGCCTCAAGTTGGGTTGGGGCGGCGGGTCAGGACTTGCTGCGGGCGGCCAGCGGCAGGCTCCACAGCAGCATCGTCATGGAGCCGGCGACGACCGCCGTGGTCGGCGCCGCAATCCATCCGAGGAGGAATCCGACTGGAAAGCCGAATCGACTGATGCAATAGACCCACATGCCGACGAAGGTGCCCAGGATCACTGTAGTGCTCAGGGCCGTGCCGAGCTGCCAGTACCAGCCCTGCGAGAATCCCGGCAGGTAGCGAAGTGTCGCCTGCATACGCGTCTCTCCCCGGCTGGAACTCCAATACTCAGCGGGTTCCATTGTCATCGCGGACTGTAAACGCAGTCTGAAGATGCAGCCGATGGATGATTCGCCAGGGGGGTCAATACGGCCGGATACTCTGCGACACAGCGCCGCATGCCCGATCTGGACAGCCGAATGCCTCACAGAGCCGAACGCGTGATCAGGCACGGTCGTTGCAGCCGAAACTCGGTGCAGGCGCCTGCGCACCGCAACAGACTCAGGGCATGGTCGGCGTAGCGGTTCCGGGGCGCTCTGGGGCCGCGGCGGCGTGGTGGGGGACCGGAATGATTGAAGTGCTTCGAGCCCAGTGCGCCTATCTGGCGATCGCGGGGACCGCCCTGTTTGCGCTCTGCCTGGGCCTGATCGCCCTTCGAGCCTACCCGGAGAGCGGCGCACCAGGCGCGGCCAGGAAGTCCGACGCCCCACTCGGTCCGGCGGTTTGGTGGCTGGTGGCGGCCGTGGTCATCGGCGCCGCCCTGCGCCTGTACCACCTCGACGCCAAGGGCCTGTCCCATCCGGAAGGATACGTGCCGAACCTGGCGCTTGCTCCTGGCATCTCTGAGCCGCCAGTGCGCCACGACCTGTTCGAGACCGCCAAGTGGCACTTCAACTATGAGATCCATCCGTTCGGCTGGTACCTGGCCATGTGGGCCTGGACCAAGGTGGTGGGGGCGAACCTCTTCACCATCCGCCTGCCGCAAGCCCTGATCGGGGTCGCCTCCATCCCCCTGATCTACCGTGTCGGGACCGTGACCTATGGCCGCCGCGCCGGCGTCATCGCCGCCTGTCTGCTGGCGATCCACGGCTTCCATGTGTTCTGGAGCCAGGGCGCCCGCATGTATGCGGCGGGCGGGTTCTTCGGTCTGCTCGCCACCTGGTTGCTGGTTGAACAATACCGCCGCGAACGACCCAGCCGATGGGTCGAGCTCGGCTATGTCGCCGCCATCGTGGCCTGCGCGCTGACCGTCGAGTACGCCTGGATTCTGCTGGCGATGCACCTCATCTGGATCGCCCTGAACCAGCGCAGCCGGCAGGGAATTCCCCGTCCGGCCTATTTCGCCACCCTGGCCTTCATCGTGGCCGCGCCCATGCTGAGCCACGCCCTGATCGGCGAAAAGGAGACCGCCGCCTCCGGCGAGTCGCTGCAGTTCGTCGCCCGCTTCTTCTCGTTCGGGCTGCTGTTCCAGCACGGCGCCTATGACAGCGACGTCTACGCCGTCCCGATGCTCTGGCAGATCCCGATGTTCCTGGCGGGACTGGCGCTTGCCGGCATCGGAGCGTTCCGCGGCAAGGCGGAGCCGGCATCGGACGGGACGGCCAAGGCTCCGTCCTTCTGGTTCCTGGTCATCGGCGCCGTGGGCGCATCGCTGGTCATGCTCGCCTTCGCCGGCATCGCCCACTGGCGCAACACCCGCCTGATGGCCGCCAGCGTGATTCCCTTCCTGGCCCTGGCGTTCCCGGTGGTCATCGCGTTCCTGGTTCCCTGGCTGACCTCAAGGGTTCTGGTCCTGGGCAGGATGCTCGACGCGCTGCGGCCGCTGACGACGCTGCCAGCGGTGCTGGCGATCCTGCCGGTGGCCATCGTCGCCGTGTTTTCCGCGGTGGTCGTGCCGGTGACCGCCGAGCGGGCGTTCCTGATCTTCGTGCCCTATCTGCTGATCCTGACCGCCGCGGGCGTCTCGATCCTGTTCGACATCAAGGCCCTGCGCATACCCCTGGCGGCGGCCCTGGCCGTGCTGTTCGCTTCGAGCGTCGTCTACCTCTACGGCACGCCCATCTCGCCGCGGGATTATCAGGGGATCGCCGCGCAGATCAACGCACGGCAGAAGCCCGGCGACATGATCTTCCTGCGTCCCAAGAGCTGGATCGACACGCCGGTCACCTACTATCTCGACCACCGCAAACTGGTGGCGACCGACTATGCCGGCGCCGTGGCGCGCAATCCCCAGGGACGGGTGTGGGTGGTTCTCTGGGCGCAGCCCCAGCCGTATCCTGAGATGCGTCCGGCCCTGGCTGGCTACACCCAGGTCGGGACGCTCCACGCCGAGCAGGCCAGCGCGCTGCTTTTCGCGCCGCGCCCGCCTGCCGTGAGCGCGCACTGATGCGGGCACTGGCGCACGGCGAGTTCAGGGTCGATAATCACGCGACTGACGCAGAATGGGGCATGAACGGCGCAAGGGCGGACGACGTCCGCAATTGGCTTGCGAGGTTCGACCGGCGGGGCCATGCACTGGCGATCGGCGGGCGGAACCCCTTATGCGGCGCGTATAGAAACTAAATTCGTTCACGCGGCGTAAGGTCGTCGCATGTTTGAGGGAGAACGGGTCGTTAGGCCCGGGCCGTGCATGGTCCTCCCGGGGTTGTCCGAAAGTGGATCAAATTGTGACGAAGCCGACTCGAACCAAGCAGAGCCGCCAGCACGTGGTGATTCTAGGCGCAGGCCCCGCAGGCCTCGCGGTCGCCCATGAGCTGAGCGCCAATGGCGTTCGGGCGACGGTGCTGGAGCGCAACGACTTCGTCGGAGGCCTCTGCAACACCGTGGAGGTCGACGGCTACAAGTTCGACCTCGGCGGCCACCGCTGGTTCACCAAGAACGAAGACCTGAACCGTTGGTTTCGCCGCCTCATGGACGGTGAGATCGTCATGGTCGATCGGATCAGCCGCATCTACCACCGGGGCATCTTCTACAATTATCCGGTCGAATTCGCCGACGTCCTGAAGAAGTCGCACCCGATGACGGTGCTGCTGGCCGGTTTCTCGTTCCTCGGGGAATCCATCCGCCAGGTGGTCAGCCCGCGGCCGATCACCAACATGAAGGACGCCTATACGGCCCAGTTCGGCTCGAAGCTCTATGAGATGTTCTTCGAGCAATACAGCGAGAAGGTCTGGGGCCGGCCCTGCGACCAGCTGTCCGCCGACTGGGTCTCCCAGCGCAGCAAGGGCCTGTCGATCTGGGGCGTTGTGGCCAACGCCCTGTTCAAGCCCAAGGACAAGGTCGTCAGCCTGGTCGAGCGGTTCATGTATCCGCGCGACGGCTATGTGCGCATTCCCCAGCGCATGGCGGAAGACATCGGGAAGGCCGGCAACAAGGTGCTCCTGAACTGCACCGTGACCCGTGTCGTCTCCAGGGGCGAGAACGATTTCGAGGTGACCTACACCGAGAACGGCGCCGAGCACGTGATCCAGTGCGACAGCGTGGTGTCGACCATTCCGCTGGGCGTGTTCGCGCGGATCCTGGAGCCCAAGTGCTCGCCGGAAGTCGCCGAAGCCGCAAAGACGATGGAGTTCCGCGACATCATCACCGTCAATCTGATGCTCAAGAAAAAGCAGATGACGCCCGACACCTGGATCTACGTCCAGGACCGGGAAATCCTGTTCGGCCGCATCCACGAACCGAAGAACTGGAGCCCGGCCATGGTGCCGGACGACGAGCACACCTCGGTGGTGCTCGAGGTTTTCTGCACGCGCGGCGACGAGCTCTGGTCATTGACCGATGACCAGCTGGGTGAGCGCTGCGTCGAGGACATCGTCAACAAGCTGCACTTCGTGGACCGCAGCGAAGTGGTTGGCTGGCACGTGGTCCGCGCCATCCAGGCCTATCCGGTCTACGATCTGGAATACGGCAAGAAGCTGAAGACGGTGATGGACTACATCAACTCCGTCCCTGGCGCCCACGTTGTCGGCCGCGGCGGCACGCACCGCTACAACAACGCCGACCACTCCATCGAGATGGGCCTGCTGCTCGGCCAGCGCCTGCTGGGCGAAGAGATCGACTACATGTCGGTCAACACCGAGGCGGAATACCACGAGGAAATCCGCAGCTCGATCGGCCGCGACCGCTATCACGTCGAGCCGGTCGAACGTTAAGGCGAATCGCGGACAGGATCG
>FTDU01001095.1_pt1 | contig 10233 bp, 11 predicted proteins | sample 1640041 | NCBI WGS metagenome assembly FTDU01 (sample SAMEA3914816, study PRJEB12502) | metagenome | biome: forest; material: soil | place: USA | collected 2011-09-16 | depth 0.3 m | reverse complement strand
TGCTAGTGCGCTACCAGGCTGCGCCACGCTCCGACGATGGAGCGCTTACAGGGGGCCCAGGGCGCTGTCCAGCCGCGCCTTGGCCGCTTCGAGCGCCGCCAGGGCGCTCCGCAGGCTGCCGCCGAGGTCGCCGGACGCCGATGCGGGCGCCGCGGCGACGACCGGCCCATCATCGGCGAGACCGTTTCCTCCGATCGTGCCGCCTGCCTGAAGCAGGCGCGTGAGGCCCTGCTCGCGGTGCAGGCGCTGCACCCCCATGATGGTGTAGCCCTCTTCGTGCAGCAGCCGTCGCACGCCGCGCAGGATGGCCAGGTCCTGCGGCCGATAGAAGCGCCGGCCGCCTGCGCGCTTCATCGGACGGATGAACGAGAACTTGGTCTCCCAGAAGCGCAGCACATGCTGGGCGACGCCGACCTCCGAAGCAGCCTCGGAGATGGTGCGGAAGGCGTCAGGACCCTTGCTCACGGCCGCCGGCCTCCGTCAGGAAAGGGCGCCGTCGATCCGGGCCTTCATGACCTGGGAGGCTCGAAATCCGATCACCCGGCGCGGCTCGATCGGCGCGGGCTCCCCGGTCTTGGGATTGCGTCCCTCGCGGGCGCGCTTGGCGCGGACCTGGAAGACGCCGAAACCGGAAAGTTTCACGGTTTCGCCCTTCTGCAGGGCCTCGGCGATCAGGTCGAGCGTCCGTTCGACCAGACCCGCACAATCCTGTCGCGTCAGGCCGACCTCGTGGTGCACCGCCTCACAGAGGTCGGCGCGAGTCAGCGTTTCAGCTTTCATCGGCATGCCCCCATTTCCCCCTCAAGGCTGAATGACGCGAAAAACGGGCCAAGTCAAAGGCTTCCCGCGATTGGGCGCCGCATCGCCTAAAGCCGGATAAGAACCGACCCCCAGGTCAGCCCGCCGCCCATGGCCTCCATCAGCACCAGCTGCCCCGGCTTGATGCGGCCGTCCTTCAGCGCCGTGTCGAAGGCCAGGGGGATGGACGCGGCCGAGGTGTTGGCGTGTTGGGCGATGGTGGAAATCACTCTGGACTGGTCGATTCCCAACCGGTCAGCCACGCCCTTCAGGATGCGCTGGTTGGCCTGGTGCGGCACGAACCAGTCGACATCCTTGAGATCGACCCCGGCCTTGTCGGCCGCCGCCTCGATGGCTTCGGCGATGTTGACCACGGCGTGGCGATAGACCTGATGGCCCTGCATGCGCAGCTTGCCGATCGACCCGGTGGTGGAGACGCCGCCGTCGACGTAGAGCAGGTCCTGTTTCTCGCCCTCACAACGCAGGGCGAACGACAGAATGCCCCGATCGGCGGGGGTCCCCTGCCCCGCCATGGGCTCGACCACCATGGCCCCCGCGCCGTCGCCGAACAGCACGCAGGTGGTCCGGTCGGTCCAGTCGAGAAGCCGGGTCATGGTTTCGGCGCCGATGACCAGGCCGCATTTGGCGTGGCCGCGGGCGACGAACCCGTCCGCGATGCTGAGCGCGTAGACGAAGCCGGAGCAGACCGCCTGGACATCGAAGGCGATGCCCATGGGCGCGCCGAGCTTGCGCTGCACGATGGCGGCGGTGGCGGGAAAGGTCAGGTCCGGGGTCGTGGTGGCGACGATGATCAGATCGAGGTCCTCGGGCGTGCGGCCGGCGGCTTCCAGCGCCCTCCTCGCCGCTTCCACGGCAAGGTCGGACACCGCCTGGTCGGGCGCCGCCCGGCGCCGCTCGTGAATGCCGGTCCGATCGAAAATCCACTCGTCGGAGGTGTCCACGATCTTGGCGAGATCGGCGTTGGAGACCACCTCCTCAGGAAGATAAGACCCTACGCCGGTGATCGCCGTCCTGAGCGTTGAGCTCACGAGGTCGACTCCGTGGGAGCCTTGCACCGGCTGGTCAGGTCGGCGAGACGCCGCATGTTGCGGTCGATCTCGCTGGAATAGTCGCTGCCCGCGAGGTTCACGGCCACCACGATCGCGTTGGCGAAGGCCAGCGCATCGGCGCCGCCGTGGCTCTTCACCACGATCCCGTTCAGTCCCAGCAAAGGTCCCCCGTTCGGCGGCTCCAGCCGCGCCGCCATGCGCCGAAGCGCAGGCTCGGCTATCAATGCCCCCAGTTTGGCCCTGAGGTCTGACGCGAACGCCTCACGCATGATGGAGCGCACGAATCTGGCCACGCCCTCGGCCGTCTTCAGGGCTATGTTGCCCGAGAAACCGTCGGTGACCACCACGTCGACTGTACCCTTGGCGATATCGTCGCCCTCGACGAAACCGCGATAGTCGATCTGCAGGCCGCCCTCGCGAAGGATACGATGCGCCTCGCGCACCTCCTCGTGGCCTTTCTGTTCCTCCGATCCGACATTCAGCAGGCCGACCGTGGGTCTGGCGACTCCATGCACCGCACGGTGGAACGCCTCGCCCATGATGGCGAACTCGACCAGTTGGGCCGCGTCGCTGGTGACGTTGGTGCCCACGTCCAGCACGGCCGTGATGCCTCGCGAGGTCGGCCAGCTGGCCACGATCGCCGGCCGGTCCAACTCGCTGGAGACCATGCGCAGGATGAACTTGGAGATGGCCATCAGGGCGCCGGTGTTGCCGGCCGAGAGCGCCGCCTGGGCTTGGCCTGAACCGACCGCCTCCACCGCGTTCCAGAGGCTCGAGCCCTTGCCGCGGCGCAGGGCCTGGGCGGGCTTGTCCTGCATTCCTATCACCAGGCTCGACGGCCGCACCTGACAGACCGCCTGGGCCGCGGGGACCTTGGCGAGTTCGGCGTTCAGCCGCTGCTCGTCTCCGTGCAGCAGGAAGCGCACCTTGCGCGAGCCCATGCGTTCCAGCGCATGCATCACGCCGGGCGCCACGACCGATGGTCCATGATCCCCGCCCATGGCGTCGATTGATATGACAATGGAGTCCACGGCGCGCGCGTGTGCCCCCCAGAAAAGTCCTGCCCCCCGATGGACGTCCCGTCCGTCAGGCGCTCCATGCGCCCCGTCGAGTCGCATCAGGAACGTTGCGTCCAGTGGATCGGACCAAGGGCGGATGTTCAAGCATCCGTTGGTCGCAAGCCACCGCCAAGGGCGCGCGGACCATACATCCGCCGAAGGGCGATGCAAGCGCAGGGATTTGAGCCCGTCCCGGGGCGCGGCGCGCTCCCACCCCGCTCATCCCCGCGAAGGCGGGGACCCAGGCGTTTTGTCATAGGGCCTTGAATTTCCTGCAAAAACAGACCTGGGTCCCGCCTTCGCGGGGATGAGCGGAAGACTTGAGGTCAGCCGCCCTTCGGCCTTGGCGTGAAGTTGCGCAGGGCCTCGAAAGGCGACGGCGGCGAGGGCTCGTCCGGCGGCGTGAACTCGGCGCCCGGCTTGCGCGGGAAGGGATCGATCTCCAGCGCGAGATGCTCGACCACGTAGGCGGCGAGATCGACACTGTCCCCCTCGAGCACGTCGGGTGGATCCTCGGCCATCGGGTCGACCATCACCTCGCCGCCAGGCTCCTCCGGCGCGTTCTTGCTGCCGTTCGGAACGACGCGGACCTTGAAGGCGCCGGCGAGCCGGCTGCTGAAAGGCTCCAGCGTGATCCCGCAGGTCTGTTCGATGACGGCCGACCAGCTGGCTTCCAGCAACGCCCCGTCCATCCATGGCGTGAGCGTTGCGAAGGCCTCCAGCTCGTCCAGGCGGTCCAGGCCCAGATCGGCGGCGATACGGGCGCGGATGGGGGCGTCTGGGGTTAGCCGCTGCCTGAACGGCGCCCGGTTCACTTCCGCCAGGCGGACGGGATGGCTCCAGGCCGGCTCGGTGCTCATGCGATCGCCTCTGGCCACACGGCCTGACCTTCCAGCAGTTCGCCGAGATCCTGGCGGCGCAGGTCCGCCAGAGCGGCCAGGGCGTAGTCGCAGAGCCTTGAGGCGTCCCCTTCCCGCCCCTCCAGCACCGTGCGGACCAGCAGGGTCTGCAGGGCGTCGCGGTCGGGCGTCTCGCCCATCACCGCGTCGAGAGCGCGCACCCTTCCATAGAAGACCTCGCCGAGCTTGCGCATCCGCTTGCCGACCACGAGGTCCCCCACGCCCATCTCACGAAGAGCGCTGTCGAGCGCGCTCACAAACGTGTCGAACACATGCTGAGAGGTCTCGGCCGCGGCCTCGCCGCACCCCCTGAGCCGCAGGACCAGCAGGGCGACATGCAGGCTCAGCAGCTCGAAGCGCCCCTCACCCGTGTCGGCGACTCCGAGGGAGCGATAGAAGGCGGGCTGACGCGACTGCCTGGCGGCGGAGGCATAGAGCGCCTGGCCCGCAGCGCGGGCCGGCCGGACTCGGAACAGACGTTCGAACACCGTCATCGCCTCACTTCCGCCTTCGCAAGGCGCAATAGCGGCATTGAACTAGTCGCCGCCGGACGTTAGGTCAAAAGCCAGTCCACCTTTGAGCAGGCCGTCCATGATTCCTCGCGCCGCCATCCTCGCCACCGCCTCGGTGCTGCTGCTCGGCGCGTGCACTCCGATCACCAGCTACCAGGGCTTCCAGGCCGTGGAGGCCAATCCCAAGGACGTGGCGGTGGGCTCCGACACCAAGTCGACGGTGATGGAGCGGCTGGGCTCGCCCTCGGCCGTCGCCGCCTTCGACCCCAACACCTGGTTCTACATCACCCAGATCAGCGACGCGGTGGCGTTCCGCGATTCCAACGTCCGCCGGCGGGACGTCATCGCCATCGCCTTCAACAAGGAAGACGAGAAGGTGGCTTCGGTCAGCGCCTACGGCCTGAAGGACGGACACGTGATCGCCTACAACCGCCGCCAGACGCCCACGCGCGGGCGTGAGCTGTCAGTGCTTGAACAGCTGCTCGGCACCATCGGGGAAGGCACCACGATGATGCCGAACCAGGACGTCAACCCCGGATCGCAGCGGCCGCGCTGACCGCGCCCGCCTATTGCTGCTGGATCGCGCCCGGCTTGGCCAGCCGTCCATCGCCGGTGGGAACCAGCAACAGATAGCGGTTGCCGTTCAGGCTCTGGCTGAAGAAGACGCCCTGCCGCCCGAGGAACAGATACTGGCCCTGATAGGCCCCGACGATGTCCTCGTTGCCGCCGCCAAGGCCGAGGAACCTCAGGCGCATCGCCTCCAGGGCCACGGCGCACTGCTCGACGCTCGTCCGGTTCTCGGCGACCTTGTTGAAGCGGACCTTGCCGCCCGGCAGGCTCGCCATGTGCCAGCAGACGCCCCGGTCGGCGGGAGCCTCGAGTTCCTTGGTGCAGGCCGAAAGGGCCAGCAGCCCCAGGAGAAGGATCGCCGCGGCGTGTCTCATGATTTCAGTCTCCCAGGCGCGGGATGCTGCAGTCGCCGCTCGCCTGCTTGACCAGGGTGCGGAAGCTGCGGTTATCGCCGGCGCGCTCGACCTTGCCGGTGACCAGACGCAGGGTGTCTCCGTTCCAGCGGCCGTAGTCGGCGCCGCCGGGCCGTTCGCAACGGCCTGCGAACAGCGCCTGCACGCAATTGTCCAGCGACATGTCGTCGGCGATCCGGCGCCAGTCGCCGGCGTAACGCCAGCAGGCCGCGGTGGCTCCGGGCGCCGACGCGGCGGCGGCCACGGGAGCGTCCGAGGGAGCGGGGGGCGCGGCAGCCTCCCCGGGCGCGGCGGCCTGGGCGGGCGGGGGCGCCGGAGCGCCCGGCAGAGGTTGCAGCACAGAGGTGTCGGATGCGGCGGCGACCTCGCCGTTCGGATCCAGACCGACGTCCAGCGAGCCGGTGGCGACGCCGTTCTTCCTGGCGCACTCGGGCAGCGAGACCATCCCGACGAACTGGCCGTTGACGAAGCAGCGAAGGGGCTTTTGCGGGTCGAGGCTTGGATCGTCCTTGCCCATCTGCACCTGCAGAGAGCCAGGCTCGGCCGGCGCCTTGGGCGCGGCGCCGTGCCGCGACAGCAGCACAACCCCGATCAGGAGACCGGCCATCAGCGCCACGACACCGCCGACGGCGGTGTACAACACCCGCCGGTCCTTGAGGATGTCGAGGTTCATCCCGCCCTGCTACGCTTAGGATAAGGCGGATTCAAGTCAGGGCTGGAGCAATATCCAGCCGATCGAATCGATCACTGGCCGCCGGTCAGACGGCTCAGGGCGGCCTGATAGTTGGAGATCTGGTCGGTCAGGTACTTGGGCACCGATCCGGATCCTGCGGCCTTGGTCGGATCGGGCGGCGGGGTGGTGAGGTCGCGGTAGATCGACCGGACGCCGGACATGGCGGTCGCGAGCGAGGTCAAGGCCCGCTTGATGTCGGCGGCGCTGCTGAGGCCCAGGTCCGACGGCAGCTGCAGCGAGTAGCCGTTCCTCAGCGAATTGGTCGGCTTGGTGGCCTGGCCTGGCTTGGGGAGCGGCTTGGCGGGAAGCAGCGCCTTGTTGGCGGCCGAGGCGCTGACCACGCCCTCCTTGAAGCCCAGGACCTGCAGGGCGTCGGCGCCCGTCGGCCCCGCCAGGATCGACACCTGTCCGTTGGCGAACGTCGTCTTGAGGCTGATCTGGTCGCCAGCGCCCTTCACGCCCGCGACGACCGTGGCTTTCAGGTTGAAGCCCGAGGCCCGCTGGATCTTCTGGGCCAGCGTCGCATAGGTGTCGTCGGCGCTGATCTTTACCGCCAGGGCGGGGCCTGAGCCGGACTTGACGAAGAACTCGTCGCCGGGCCGGATCGAGGTGTTCGCCGTGACCTGCTGGGACGCGGAGTAGTCGATCGCCCCGTTGGGCAGGCCCAGCATATCGAGGACCGAAGCGCCACCCTGGCTGACGGCGATGGCCGCGGGCGCGGCCTCGTGGTCGAGGCCCACATAGCGCTGCGACCAGCCGACGAGGCCCGTCTGCGGATCGATCGCCGAGGCGAAGCCGTCGTGGGCGGTGGTCTGGCCCGTGCCCGCCGGCGGAGTGGTTGTGATCTGGCCGGCCACATAGACCTGCCCGCCCGAAACGGTGACGGCGGTCACGGTCTGGTCGGCGCCGCCCCCGGCATAGGTCAGCCGGTCCGTGCCGGCAGGCTGCAGGTCGGCCGCCAGGCTGGCGACAAAGACCGCCTTGCCGCCCGAATAGGCCTGGGTGGTCGTCCCCACGGAAAGCGCGCCGTTGTGGGTCGATCCGGCGACGATGATCGAGCCGTCGGCGTTGACCGCCACGCCCGCCACCGTACCGCCCTGGATGTCTCCGAGATCGCGCGTGGCCGCCGGCGTCAGCGAGGTCGAGCCTGTCCCGCTCTGGTCGAAGCTGCGGACCACGGCGTGTCCGTTCTCGAGGCTCGAGATGTAGACGGTCGAGCCGCTGACGGCCAGGCCCGTGGCGCGATCGGTCCCCGTGGTCCCGAACTGGGTTACGTAGCTCGGCGTCACCACCCACTGGTTCTGGTTCGTGCCGTCGTTCAGGGGCACGCCGACAGAATGGAAAGCCTGCAGGAACCCGTCGGTGCCGCCGGCTGAGCCCGTTCCGACCAGGGGGCCAGTCGTCTGACCGGCGACATAGACCATGCCGTTGGGCCCGAAGGTGACGGCATTGGCCTGGACGTCGCCTCCGGTGGGCGAACCGGTCTGCTGGGTCCACTGTTCCTGGCCCTGGGCGTCGAACACCGTCACGAAGGCGTCCGCCCCATTGGAGGCGGTGTTGCCCGCAGGCGTCAAAACGGCGGCCGGATCGAGGTTGGTCGTGGTCGTGCCGGTCACCGCAACCTGCGAGCCGTCCTGCGAGATGGCCAGGGCGTATCCGGAGGCGCTGGAGGCCGCGCCGAGGGTGCGCGTGAAGACCACGTTGCCGGTGGAATCGTACTTGGTCAGGGCGACGTCCTGCGAGCCCTTGATGGCCTGCCCGTCGACCTTGCCGGTGACGTCCGAGATCGCATAGACCGATCCGTCCGCCGCCGTCGCCAGGGCGCGGACCGCGGCCGTGTTGGCGAGGGTCTGCTTGAACACCTGGCCGCTCGCCGAAGGGGTGGCGATGGGCGTGGCAGAAGCGTCGAACTTCACCAGCTGCTGGACCGCGTCGGGTGTCTTGCCGGTTGTCAGGCCAGAGGTCTGCGCGACATAAACCGCGGGATCGGACGCGGGCGCCGAGAAGGACAGCTGCTCCGCGGAAGAGCCGTTGATCTTCAGCGCGTACTGGTTGGGCCCGACGGCGCCGGTGACGGTGGTCTTGCCGGCCTGGATCAGCTGGGGCTGGCCTGGGGTCATCTGGCTGGCGAATCGGGTCGAGATGCCGGAGGCCTGCAGCTTGGAGTTCAGATAGGCCACGACGCTCGCCACCGTCCTGGGCGTGGCCCCCATCTCGGACAGGTCGAAATTGACCGTGGTCTGGCTGCCGGAGACCTTGGTCACGGTCAGGTCGAAGGCGACCGGTCCCTGGAACACCGGAGCCGGTGCGTTGGTCGGCCCGGCGTAGATGGTTCCGGTCGTGAAGGTGTCGGTCTCGTGGGCGACGCCGGCGGTGGTGCTGTCGCTGGTCATCACCTGCCCCTGGAACACCTGGAAACCGGTGAAGGGGTTGCTGCTCAGGAAGGTCTGTACCTGCTTCAGGCCGCTGGCGAAGGCCTGCTGCAGCTGCTTGGCTTCGGTCGGCCCCACGGTGGCGCCCTGCGCCTGGGTCGCCAGGCCGTTGAGCGCCGCCAGGCCCTGGTAGAGGGAGAACAGATCCTTGTAGTTCTGGTTGGCCGTAACATCGCCGCCGAGCACGTCCAGCTGGGCAGAGGACGGATCGATGAACCGGTGGCCGGCCAGCACCTGCTTGACCAGCGCGCTCGGCTGAGGGGCGGTCGACAGGGGCGCCCACGGCGCGGTCGGGTTGTTAGGCCGGCTCGAGGCGGTCGGGTCCGTGGCGCTCGAGGACGAACCGTCGGTCAGCGATCCGCCGCCGAACAGCAGGGACGCCATGCTGGATGTGAGTGTGATGTTCACGGGACTGAGGGCCGACGATGACGCGCACTGGGATCAGCCTGCACACTCGCCTCAATTGACTGATGGCACGTTAAGAATTGGGAGATGGACGCGCCCTCGATGCGCTCCTGCGCACGATGCGTTAACGCGCCCCTCCGATCCTCGGGTCTAGAGGCAACCCATGACGCCACAGGCCATCACCATCGCCGGGCGAGCCATCGGTCCGGACCAGCCGCCGTTCGTGATCGCCGAGCTGTCCGGCAATCACAACGGAAGCCTGGAGCGGGCGCTGCAGCTCGTCCAGGCGGCGGCCGACGCCGGCGCAGACGCCGTCAAGCTGCAGACCTACACGGCCGACACCATCACCATCGACCATCAGGGCCCGGGGTTCCGGATCGAATCGGGACTGTGGGCCGGGCGCACGCTGCATGATCTCTATGCCGAGGCGGCGACCCCCTATGCGTGGCACGAGCCGCTGTTCGCGCGCGCCCGCTCGCTGGGCCTGATCCCGTTCTCGTCGCCGTTCGACGAGACGGCCGTCGAGCTGCTGGAACAGCTGGACGCTCCCGCGTTCAAGATCGCCTCGTTCGAGGCGACCGACCTGCCGCTGATCCGCCGCGCCGCCCGCTCTGGCAGGCCCCTGATCATTTCCACCGGCATGACCAGCCCGGCCGAGATCGCCGAGGCCGCCGCCGCGGCCCGGGGCGAAGGCGCGCCGGTCGCCTTGCTCCACTGCGTAAGCGCCTATCCGGCCAGCTATGCCGACGCCAACCTGCGCATGGTGCAGCGGCTCGCCGACGACTTCGACTGCGTCGCCGGCCTGTCGGACCACACCCCCGGGACCGCCGCCGCCACGGCCGCCGTGGCGCTGGGCGCCTCTATCATCGAGAAGCACTTCACCCTGAGCCGCGCCGACGGCGGACCGGACGCGGCGTTTTCCCTCGAGCCGGACGAGCTGGCTCAGCTGGTGCGCGATTGCGCCAACACCTGGAGCGCGCTGGGTGCGGCTGATTACCGCAGGGGCGAGGTCGAGACCGGCAACCGGCAGTTTCGCCGCTCGCTTTACGTGGTGCGCGACGTGGCCAGGGGCTCGGTGGTGACGGCCGATGACGTCCGCTCGATCCGGCCCGGCTTCGGGCTGGAGCCCAAGCACCTGCCGCAGGTGCTCGGCCGCGTGGCCCGGCGCAACCTGCAGCGCGGCGAACCTTTCGCGGCCGATATGGTGGACTAGCCGACTCCCAGGACCCGGGTCAGCGCCTCGACAACGCGTCCCACATCGTTCGTCGCCATGGCTGGAAACAGCGGCAGGGCCAGGACGCGCGCATAAAAGGCCTCGGCTCCGGCCAGGGCCTGCTCGCCGT
>FTDU01000599.1_pt1 | contig 10693 bp, 6 predicted proteins | sample 1640041 | NCBI WGS metagenome assembly FTDU01 (sample SAMEA3914816, study PRJEB12502) | metagenome | biome: forest; material: soil | place: USA | collected 2011-09-16 | depth 0.3 m | reverse complement strand
CTGGCCGGCGTCCTTGTCCATGTCGAAATTGTTGACCCAATCGGGTTCGGCCAGCTGCACTGGATGGTGCACCACGTCGCCGGTGATCACCGCCTCCTCGCCCTTTGAGGAGATGTGCACGCTGACGTGGCCGGGGGTGTGCCCCGGGGTCGGGAACATGGTCACCTCGCCGGTGATGCGGTGGTCGGGCGGCACGAAGTCCACCAGGCCCGCGTCCAGCACGGGCTGGATAGCGTCGACCACGTGTTCCATGTGCGGCAGGCCGGCGGCCATGCTCTGCTCCCAGTGATCCAGCTCCTTGCGGCTGAACAGGTAGCGGGCGTTCGGGAAGGTCGGGACCCACCGGCCATCGACCTTGTGGGTGTTCCAGCCGCAGTGGTCCAGGTGCAGGTGGGTGCACAGCACGACGTCGAAGCTCTCCGGCGGCAGGCCGGCTCCCGTCAGATCTTCAAGGAATGAGGTCTGCAGGTTTGAGAAGACGTCGTACTCGCGCTTGCGGTCGTTGCCGATGCAGGTGTCGACCATGATCCGCTTGCCCTGCGAAATCACGGCGAAGGCCTGGAAGTTCATCCGCATGCGGCCGTCCGGCGTGGCGAAGTGCGGGAAGAGCCAGTCGTATTTCTTGATCAGGTCGGCCGTGGCGCCGTCCAGCAGCACCCAGACGTCATCCTGGAAATCGTAGAGTTCGACGATCCTGACGACCTCGACGTCCCCGATCTTCCAGCGCTTGATGTGCTCGCTCGCCATTGCCCGTCCTCTCTTCCCGCCGGCCGCGGTCTGTGCCGCAAGAGGGAATCGGCCGGCCACGCGCGTGGCTGCCGCCTGCCCTCTGATGCCGGTAAGTCCCAGTCTCGAGGGCCTTATAGGGTGGCCGTCAAGCCGGAGGCAACTCGGCAGAGTGGACGAGCAGACCGATCAGAAGGTCCGTCTGACGCTGAAGTAGACCGTGCGCGGCCGGCCCGGCTGCCCGGTCACCGAGTTGAACGCCCGTGAGTCGTCGAACATGTTGATGTAATAGACTTTGTTCAGCAGGTTCTGGAGCTGCAGCGCGGTCTGCCAGCGCCCGTCCGGCGAGTCCCAGGTGACCCGGCCGTCGAGCAGTCCATAGCCCGGCTGCATGGCCAGCGGGTTGTTGCCGGGATCGTTGAACACCCGGGTCTGGTAGGTCCAGTCGAGCCGCGGCGTCAGCGAGCCGGCGCGCATCAGGTCGATCCGGTACTGGACGCCGATGTTGTACTTCCAGTCCGGCACATAGGCCGGCTTGTCGCCCCTGACCGGCGCCCCCGGCACGCCGGCGGCATTGCCGAGGTCGATGATGTTGTAGTCCAGGTAGCCGAACGAGGCGTTGAACAGCAGGCCGCTCACCGGCTCGGCGTCGAACTCGCCCTCCACGCCCTTGATGCGCACATGGCCGGCGTTCAGGACGATGTCCGCCCCCGCTGCGCCGATGACCGTGATCTGCAGGTTGCGGTATTCGCTGTCGAAGACCGCCGCGTTCATGCGCAGCCGGTTGTCGAAGCCCTGCGCCTTGATGCCCGCTTCGTAGGAGATCAGGTGCTCGGCCTGGAAGGGCGCGACCTGGGTCACGAACACCGGGTGCGGATTGATGCCGCCGCCCTTGTAGCCGGTGGCGTACTGGACATAGGTCATCACGTTCGGCGTCCACAGGTACTGCAGCGCGACCTTGGGATCCCACCGTTTGGTCGTGGACGTGGCCGACGGGTTGCTGGCGAAGCCCGACAGCGAGGGGAAATCGGGGTCGAACGCCGGCGTGAAGATGATGTCGGTCGGGTTGGTCGGCAGGATGATGCGCGAGAAGGTATAGGTCTTGGACTCGTCGCTGTAGCGGACGCCAGCCTCCAGGGTCAGCTTGTCGGTGATGTGCAGGTCGCCGTGGACGAAGGCCGACTTGTTCTTCACGACCACCGGGTCGTTCGTGTAGAAATTCAGCCCATAGCAGCCGCCGGGACAGAAGAACGGGTTGCCGGCGATGGGCGGAATGATCTCGGCCGAGGTCAGGATCACCGGGCCATGCCCCTGGCGGCTGTAGCCGTCGTAGTAATAGCCGCCCCCGACCCATTCGAGCCGGTTATCAAACAACGTTCCGCCCACGGTCAGCTCTTCGGTCAGCTGGTGGTGGACGAAGTCCGGGTTGCTGTACATGGCGTTGATCAGCGGCGCGCCCGAGAAGTCGACCGCGAAATTGCCCCGATAGGCCCGGTAGGCGAGGATGTTCTTGACCTTCAGCCCGCCCGGCGCGGTCCAGTTGATCGTGCCGCCTACGCCCCAGGCCTTGACGCTGTCCTGCGGGTCCAGCGCGAAGCCCGTGCTCAGGTCCTTGAAGGTGGAATAGGTGCTGTAGGGGCTCGACGTGACGAAGCGGCTGTCCAGCGGCACGCCGGTGAAGAAGCCCGAGGCCGGGTTCATCAGGACATTGGCGTTGTAGTCAGCCAGCGGGCCGCCGGGGGTGATCGCCAGGGTCTTGCTGGGCGCGGCCTCACCGTGGTCGTCCAGGTAGTCGGCGGTGAGGAGGACCTCCAGGTCATTGGTCGGCGTCCACTTCAGGTTGGCCCGGATCGACTTGGCGTCGTCGCCGCCCTCGTGGCCGACCACGCAGTTCGAACTGGTGGCCACCTTAGGCAGGTTGCCCGCCAGCGCCGGATGCTTGCACACGAAGTCGTAGCGCGTGACGTAGCCGTCAATGCGGCTGTAGCCGCCGGACAGGCGCAGGGCCAGCTTGTCCGGGATCAGGGACAGGTCGTAGGCGCCCTTGACCATGGCGTGATTGTAGTTGCCGTACCCCGCCTCGAGGTAGCCCGAACCGTTCCCCTTGGGCTGGGTGGTGAACACCCGCACGGCGCCGCCTTCGTTGTTCTTGCCGAACAGGGTGCCTTGCGGACCACGCAGGACCTCGACGTGATCGACGTCCGCCAGGTCGAACATCGCGCCGAAGATGGTGCCGAAATAGACGTCGTCGAGGTAGAAGCCGACGCCCGGCTCGAACGACAGGGTGAAGTCCGACTGCCCGACCCCGCGGATATAGGCGACGGCTGCCTTGCCGCCGCTCGCCCCGGCCTGCTGCAGGGTGACGTTGGGGGCGACCTTGGCCACTTCGATGACGTTGTTGAAGCCCCGGGCCGCCAGCTGGTCGCCGTTCAGGGCCGTGATCGCGATCGGCGTCTGCTGCAGGTTCTCCGAGCGATAGCGGGCGGTGACGACCACCGACTCCAGCTCATTCGGGGCGGCTGCCGGCTGGGCCGCCGGCGCATCGGCCGCCCATGCCGCCCCTCCGGCCAGCAACGGCCCGGCCAGAACAGCGGCGAGCGCGAGGCGGGACGCCCGCACTCCCCAGCGCCTAGTCGACTTGGAGGCAGGCGACTCGTGCAAATGCAGACAGGTCTTCATGACGCATTTCCCCAGCATTGGCCCCGCTTGGCAGAGTCCTGAGCGGAGTGAATTCCCGCTCTTTGCTACGCTGGATATACGCCCACTCGCGCCGAAAGGGAATTGGGAACTCGCAGGGACCCTGTCGGTCAGGCGCCCCAGACCTCGCGGGCGTAGGCCAGGAAGTTGCGCCCGAGGACCTTGTCGATGCGCGCGCTGGAATGGCCCCGGCGGCGCAGCAGCCGCGCCAGCTTGTCGAACTGGTCCACGCCCGTGAGGTCGGCCACAAATGGATAAGTGTCGGAGCGCTCGCCCTTGGCCCCGATTCCGGCCTTGGCGCGGTCGGCGACCTCCTGGGCGAGGTGGGACTGGTAGGCGCCCAGATCATCGATGCCCGTGACATCGCCGTCGGTGCCGATGCCGACATGGTCCTCGCCGCAGACGTTCACGGCGTGCTCGATGTGGGCGACCACGTCCTCGGCGGCCGCATGTCCGCTGAGGGTCAGGAAGGGCATGAAGTAGACGCCGACGAAGCCGCCCATCTCGGCGACACCACGCAGCTCTGCATCGGTCTTGTTGCGCGGCAGGTCGGCCAGCGCCCGGCAGCCCGTGTGGTTGATCGAGATCGGTTGCCTGGAAGCGGCGATGGCGTCCAGGCACGTCGCCTCGCCGCTGTGGGAGAGGTCGACGATGATCCGGTTGGCGTTCAGCCGCTCCACCACCTGCCGGCCGAACGGCGTCAGGCCCCGGTTCAGCGGCGCCATCGAGCCGTCCCCGATGGTGTTGGCCGGATTGTAGGTGAGCTGGACGACGCGCACGCCGAGATCCCCGAAGGTGTCGATGCGATTGAGCCGGTCGCCAACCTGGACGGCGTTCTGAAAGCCGTAGATCACCCCGACAAGGCCCTGGTCCCTGGCCCTGAGGATGTCGGCGGCGCGGTCGACTTTCATCAGGGCGTGCGGGTGCTCGCGCAGGATCCGGTCCCAGACGCCGATGGTCTGGACCGTGTACTCGTAGGGGTCCGACGGGCCAGAGACATAGCCGAGAGTGATGTTCACCGCCGTCAGTCCCGAGGCGAGGGCCTCGGCGATGGAGCGGGCGTCGACATCGGGATGGGCGGTGTCAGCGGCGTCGCCGCTGGGTCGGCCGATCGCGAGATTGGGGTTTTCCAGGCCGCCGAGGGCGTTGACGATCAGGCGCCGGCCGCGGGATCTGGCCGGACGCGCCTCGGCGCTCCCGACCGCCGGCGCTGCGAGCATCGCCGCCGTCAGCAGGCTTCGCCGGCTCGAGCCCCCCGATCGGCCTTTCTCAGGCGGCATGCCCCTCCCCTTCACGTCCCCTACTGCTGATCGTCGCGCATCTCGTCCGCCGAGACCGGCTTGAAGTCCTTGCGCCAGTATAGCGCCCCGCGCTTGACCGTCAGCACCACCGATCGGAACGCCCGGACATCCTCCAGCGGATTCTTGGCCAGGAATACGAGATTGGCCAGCTTGCCCTGCGCGATCGTCCCCATCTCATCCTGCCTGTGTATGCTCAAGGCTCCGACCAAGGTGGCTGAGCGGACCACGGCGGCCGGGCTCATGCCGGCCTTGTCCTGCAGCAGCTCCAGCTCACCCTGAAGGGCCGGCCACGGGTCGGCACGGGGCGAGAAGCCGTCGGTGCCCGTCGAGATGAGCACCCCGGCGCGAGGGGCGCGGCCTGCGAGCCGCTCGGCAAAGGCTTCGCTGCAATAAGGCCGTGGACCCTGTGGACGGGCGATGTGGTCGCGGGCCAGTTCCGCATAGACCGACAAGGTTGCATCGAGGACCACGCCGCGGGTCCGCATCGCGGCGAACAGCGCGTCGACCTTGGGGTTGGCCCCATCGGCGAACCTGTCCTCCGGGACAGGCGCCCGCCGGTGATAGGCCCGGGGAACAGGGTCGGAAGCCTGATAGGCCAGCATGCAGACGTGCGAAACGGAATCGACGCCCGCTTCGATCACTTGGCGGGGCGAGGCCGGGAACACGGCCGCATGGGCCCAGACCAGCGCGCCCTGCCGGTGGGCCTCGCGGGTGATGGCCGCGACGCGCTCGGCGGACAGGTCGGCGTAGATCTTGATGGCGGCGGCGCCCGTACCGCGCGCTTCGGCCACGGCGATCAGCAGATCGGTCCTGAGGGTGACGGCCTGCATCCAGGGGACGGCGCCGGCGGTCTCGCCGGCGGCGACGGCGTGGGTGCGCGGGTCCTCGAAGAACTCCGGGCCGGCCATCAGAGCGGCGAAGGCGATATCCGGGCCGGGGATCTCGCCGACGCGGGCGGCCCGGGCCAGGTCGGCGACCTGGCGCAGGTCGTCGGCCATGTCGCGCACCTGCGTGACGCCGCCATAGAGATCGCGGCGCATCATGGCTTCGGCGAAGCGCCGGTCCGGCGGCGTCGACAGATGCTCGTGGGTGTTGATCAGCCCAGGCGTGACGTAGAGGCCCGTGACGTCCACGACGCGGGCGCTGGCGGGCGGCTGGATGGCGGCGACCGGGCCGATCGCCTCGATTCGCTCGCCCCGGGTCAGGATCGACATGCCCGGGCGGGCCGGCGCTCCGGTCCCGTCGATGAGCGTCGCGCCCTGATAGAGCACCGCCGGCTGGTTCGCCTCGGGCGCTGTCGCCGCCAGCGCGCCCGGGCGGGCTGCGGCCAGGATCACGGCCGCGAGCGCCAAGCCGATACGGCGAAATGCTGAGGTCCAATGCGTGGCCATGCCAAGCCAGCCATGACACAGGGCCATCGGACTTGGAAAGTTATCGTCCCCGCGTCATCGGCCCGGCCCCGAGCACCGCCAGGCCTTGATCAGGGCCGTCGCCTGATGGGTCTCGTCGGACTTGTCGAAGCCGGTGAGCCCCGACCTGCGCGCCAGGGCGTCCCACGCCGCCGTCGTCTCCAACAGCGTGGCGCAGGCCTCCTGGCCCCGACCGGCGGCGTGCAGGATCTCGGCGAACGGGCGCAGGGCCACCGGCACGGCGCGCTGCGCCTCGTAGTCGTTGGGCGAGGCGGCGGCGCGGGCCTTGCGCGCGGCGAGGTTGGCCCGCGCCTCGGCGATCGCCTCGTCGTATCGATGCAGCTCGGACAGCGCCACGGCGCGCTGCAGCCGGACGATGTTCTCAACGTGATGGGCTCTGGGACTGTCCTCGAAGGCCCGGAGCTTCGCCGCCGTGGCCACGCCCCGGTTGATCCAGTCCAGCCCCTCGCGATACCGCCCGAACTCGGCGAGCGTACTGGCCACGTTGAAATCGGTGTAGGCGAGGCGGTCGTAGATCCGCACGTCGGCTCGTCCGCCCATGGCCGCCTCAAGCACCTTGGCGGCCTCTTCATAGGAGCCCAGCCCCTTGCTTGGATCGCCCAGGAAATAGAGCGCATCGCCCAGCAGGTTCAGGTTGGTGGCCTCGATGATCGGGCGGACCCCTTGCGGATCGGGTCCGTTGGCGGTGGCGCGCCCGCGGGCCAGGGCCGCCTGCAACAAGGGAAGCACGTCCTTGTAGCGGCCCTGATAGCCGAACACCTGGGCCTTGCCGATATCGACGTCCCAGCGTTCCAGGCGCGCTTCGGTAAGCCGTGGATTGCGAGCGATGACCCGGTCCAACAGCCGGCCAGCCTCGTCGATCGCCTTGAGCGCGGCGTCGGCCCGGTTGTCGGCGGTGTTGAGGACCACGCCGCGGATCTTCAGGGTCCGAGCCAGGGCGACTGCGATGTCGTCGCGTTCCGGGGCCTCCGCCATCAGCGCGCGAAGCTCGCGCTCGGCGCGGGCGAGCGCGGCCTTGCCGGCGACCGGATCGCCCAGGTTCTGCCCGCTCGAGGCGGCCAGGATCTGGCCGGTCTTGGCGTAACCCTCGGCCGCCTCCAGCCGCAGGTCGCGCGACGCGCCGGAAACCCGGCTCAGGCCCTCCAGGTACAAGCGGCCCCGGTCGGCCAGATCGTGACGCAGCTGGGACGCTCCCGGAAACCGCTCCAGCGAGTCGGTGACGTCGAGCATCATGAAGCGGGCCAGGGCGTGGACCTCGGCGAACCGCTGTTCGGCCTGCCGCCGGGCGGTCTCGGCGCGGACATAGAGGGTGGTGGTCACCAGGGTAGCGGCGATCAGCGCCGCCACCGCGGCTGCCGACAGGGCGATGGGCAGGCGCCGGCGCCGCCAGAGCAGCTGCAGTGCGTGCGACCTGCCGGCCGGCCGCGCGGCGACGGGATAGCTGTTCAGCCACCGGTTCAGGTCCGCCGCCAGGGCGTTCACGGCACGGTAGCGAAGCTCGGGCTCGTGGGCGGCGGCCTTGGCGGCGACGGCGCGCAGGTCGGCGTCGACGCGCTCGCAACCGGCGATCAGATTGGACAACAGCACGCCCAGCGAGAAGATGTCGTCCGCGGGCGTCGGCCGGCCTCCCCGGGTCTGCCGGGGACTGGCGTAACCGGGGGTCTTGGCCATCGCGCCGGTCTCGGACTCGTCGTCCGCCTGGCCGTCCTCCAGCAGCTGGGCGATTCCGAAGTCGAGCAGCTTCACGCCGTAACGGTCGTCGACCACGATGTTGCTGGGCTTGATGTCGGCGTGGGCGACCAGCTGGCCGTGGGCGTATTCGATGGCCCCGCACGCGTCGAGGAACAGCGCCACGCGCTCCCTTGCCGACAGTCCGTGTTCCTCGGCATAGGCGATGATCGGCCGGCCGATGATCAGCTCCATGACGATGTAGGGCAGGCCCTCCTCGGTCACGCCGCCGTCGAACAGCTGGGCGATGTGGGGATGGCGCAGACGGGCAAGGATCTTGCGCTCGACCAGGAACTGCTCGGCGGCCGCCTTGGAGAACAGGCCGACCCGCACGAGCTTGATCGCCACGGTCTGGTCGAACAGTCCGTCGGCGCGCTCGCCCTGATAGACCACGCCCATGCCGCCGCGGCCGAGCAGGCTGGTCAGGCGATAGGGCCCGATACGCTCGGGGGGCGTTACATCGGCCAACTGATGCAGCGACTCGGGCGGTTCGGTCGGCAGCAGGCCAGCCGAGCTCTCGGCGTCGACCAGGGCGAGAACCGCCTTCAGCAGCTCAGGATCAGACTTGCCGAGCGCCTTCTCAAGCTTGCCCTGACGTGTCTCGGGAGCCCAGCCGAGCGCTTCCTCGTAGGCATCAAGGGCGCGACGCTCGAGCGCAGCATCCACGTCAGGCGTCCGGTTCCTTCAGCTCCTTCAGGAGCCAAGCCCGCGCCGAGCGCCAGCTGCGCTGCACGGTGCTGACCGAAACGTCCAGCACGGTGGCGATCTCCTCAAGCGTCAGCCCGGCGTAGAAACGCAGCTCCACGATCTTGGCCCTGTCCGGATCGATGCGCGCCAGCCGCTGCAGCACATCGTCGAACACATCCAGGTCCATCACAGGGTGGGAAACGGCGTTCGGATCGACCCACATGGTGAGCACTTCCGGGGGACGCCGCTTCTGAGCTTTGTAGCGGCGCACCTCGTCGATCAGGGTCTGGCGCATCACCCGCGCCGACATCGCCAGGAAATGGGTCCGGTCCTGCCAGGCCATGCGCTCCAGGCCCATCACGCGGATGGCGGCCTCGTGGGCCAGGTCAGTGGGCTGGATCTGCAGGCGGTCGGCCTCTCCATTCAGGACCCGCCGAGCGATGTTCCTGAATTCCTGATAGTGCAGAGAAAGGAGCTTTTCCCTCGCGGCAGGTTCGCCCCGAGAGAAACCGGTCCACAGTCCATCAATCTCGGCTGTGGATAAGACTGTTATATCGGTCATGAATACGCCACCCTATCGGGATCACCTTTGCGCAATGGAGTGACCGTTGTCCAGAAGTCACGCCTATTGCGGGAGCGCGTGCAATCGTCGCGCCAAACACTGAAGCCTGATCGGGGGTGGGTTGGGTTTCGTACGCTGTCAGACAAAACATCGCCGCCAGCGCTCATCTGACCGGCGGAGTGTGATCCAAGTAACACTAAACATAGGGTAGTGACGTTTTTTAGGGAACCGCATTCGGGTTCGGGACTTTACCAGCGGATGGGAGTGCGGGGGGCCGGCTCACAGGCCGAGAGGAGGCGTAGCATGGCGATCGTCCATATTGGCGAAACCGACCGTGGCGACGCACTCCGAAAGGCGACTCATCCGTTCTAGGCGCGCGCCGTCCTGGCTTGTCGCATCTGAAGGTGGGGGCATGTTGGAGGCCATCCGAATCACTGACCGTCGAAGGCCCGAACGGCCAGTGATTGCATTCGCGCACGGGCGCGCAAAACGCACCACCGATGTGATCCTGACGCTCCTGGCGTTGGCGTTCCTCTCCCCGTTGATGGTGGTGATCGCGCTGATGGTCTGGTTTCAGGACCAGGGGCCCATCCTCTATCTCCACACGCGCGTCGGCAGGGGCGGCAAGCCTTTCAGGTGCATCAAGTTCAGGACCATGGCCGTGGATGCGGCCGAACAACTGGAAGCCCATCTTGCCGAGAACCCGTTCGCGCGAGCGCAGTGGATCCGCGACCACAAGCTGCGTAAGGACCCCAGAATAACCCGGCTCGGACGGTTCCTGCGACGAGCCAGCCTCGACGAATTACCTCAGTTATTCAATGTACTGACCGGCGACATGAGCATGGTGGGCCCTAGGCCGATCGTTGACGCGGAAACCTCGAAGTACGGCTGCTACTTCCAGGACTATTGCGAGGTGAGGCCGGGCATCACCGGCCTCTGGCAGATCAGTGGCCGGAACAACGTCGACTATGCCGCCCGCGTCGCCCTTGACGTCGACTATGTCCGGACCGCGAGCCTGCCGCTGGACCTGAAGATCCTCGCGCTGACCATACCGGCAGTGCTCGCGGGCCGCGGAAGTTACTAGCCGAAGATGTAGTCGATGTTCTTGAGCAGGTTGGAGCCCGATCCGCTGTAGCCGATCAGCAGGTGGGCGGAGAACCCTCCCTTGTCCTGGATCAGGTAGTCGTGCACGCCCGGGCCGGTGTCGCCGACATACTGCATCGTGGCCGAATTCGTGAAGCCCGTGAGGTGAATCGTGTCGTGGCTGCTCGTCCCGCCGAAGAGCCGCTCAAAGTCGGTGATGTAATCATAGACGGCGCCGGAGGCGGTCGGGATCAGATCCCCCTTGGCGAGACGGAAGTCGTCGCTGCCCGCGCCGCCGGTCATCACGTCCGCGCCGGTCCCTCCCGTGATGGTGTCCGTCCCGGAGCCGCCGACGATGGAGTCGTTTCCGGGTCCGCCGACGAGCGTATCGTTGCCTGATCCGCCGTCGAGGGTGTCGTTGGCGCTGCCCCCGGTGATCTTGTCGTGGCCGCCCAGGCCGCTGACGTTCTGAGGCGTGG
>FTDU01000644.1_pt1 | contig 10948 bp, 6 predicted proteins | sample 1640041 | NCBI WGS metagenome assembly FTDU01 (sample SAMEA3914816, study PRJEB12502) | metagenome | biome: forest; material: soil | place: USA | collected 2011-09-16 | depth 0.3 m | reverse complement strand
CGAGTATCCGGGGCCCCTGATGCGCCTGCACATCGGCCTGGAAGCCCCCGAAGACCTGATCGCCGACCTCCGCCAAGGCCTCGACGCATTCAACGCCGCCCAATGAGTGGCGACCCCGGCAGGACTTGAACCTGCAACCGTCCGCTTAGAAGGCGGATGCTCTATCCGGTTGAGCTACGGGGTCCGTCCTGGCCAGCCTGCGCCGCGGAACGTCAGTGCGTCCAGGGTTCCTTGCGGTCGGTGGCGAAGTTGTCGGCGTAGGCCTTGATGATCCGGCGCTGTTCCTTGGGCTCGAACAGCTGGAAGGCGATGCCGTGCCGCTGGGCATAGGCCACGGCCTCGTCCTTGCTTTCAAAGGCGAGCCGGATCTCGCCGTCCATGTCGGACGAGCTGGTCCAGCCCATCAGGGGATCGGGAACCCTGGCCGAAGCCGGCTCGAACTCCAGGATCCAGTCCTTGCTGTTGGCCTTGCCCGACTGCATGGCGTTCCGGGCCGGTCTGAATATGCGTGCGAGCATGGTGTCCTCGTTCCGGCCGGTGCGCGGAGCGGATAGCAGAGCCCCGCAAAACCGCAACACTCCAACGGCGGGAGTCCGAGCGTCCAGGATCGCCTAGTGGAGCGGGACGGCGGCGGGCGCCGGCGATCTCGCCAGGGCGATGAGGCCGGTGAGCTTGCGGTCCAGCAGCGAGATGTCGACCGGCTTGTGCATCACCGGCGCGTCCTTGAACCGCCCGTCGAGGTCGACGACGTCGTAGCCGGTGCAGAAGACGAACGGGATGCTCCGGTCCTGCAGGGCCTGAGCCAGCGGAAAGACGCTTCGCCCGTCCAGGTTGACGTCCAGGACCGCGGCGATGAGATCCTGCGCCTGATCGGCCATCTTCAGGCCTTCATCGAGGGAGGACGCCGGTCCCATCACGGTCCAGCCAAGACGCGACAGGCCCGAATTGAGCTCCAGCGCGATCAGCGCTTCGTCTTCCACGATCAGGATCCGCGATTCGATCGGTCCGGCGTCGAGCTCGCCGGCGCCGAGAGACCATGTCCAGGACTCCAGGTCGTCACTTCGGCCCGTGCGCCGATCCAGGAAGAATTTCGCGGCAGGGAGCAGCATCGTGACCTGAACGCCGGCCGGCGCCCAATCAACGGCCAGTTCCCCGTCGAGCTGACGGTGGATGACCTGGCTGAGCAGGACCGAGCCGAAGCCACGCGTGTCGGGCGTCCGAACCGCCGGGCCACCCCTTTCCCGCCAGTTGACCTCCAGCATACCGTCTTCCCTGACGCTCCAGTCCAATTCGATGACGCCGTGCTCGCGTTTAAGCGCCCCGTACTTGCAGGCGTTGGTGGCGAGCTCGTGCAGGACCAGGCTGATCGGTTGGACGGCCGCCGCACGCAGGACGACGGAAGGACCTTTCAGGCGGCTCTGCCCAGGCTGAATGTAGGGGGCGAGTTCACTTTCGATCGTGGCGGCGAGCTCGGCTCCCTGCCATCGGCTGTCCGCCAGCAGCGAGTGGGCGCGCGCCAGGGCCGAGATGCGGCCCTCCACGGCTGTCGCGAACCCTTCCTTCGTATCGGCGCGGGTCAGGCAGATCAGGGAGCGTGCGACCGCCAGCGCGTTCTTGGCGCGATGGTCCACTTCCCTGGCCAGCAGGTTGCGGGCGTCCTCGGTGGCGCGGCGCTCGCTGATGTCCCGCAGGATCACCGTCGCCAGATGTTCGCCGCCGACTTCGATATGCGAGATGGACGCCTCGATCGGAAATTCCTCGCCATTGGCCCGCAGGCCGCTGACGGCCCCGAGGGCGCCCATCTTGCGGTTGGTCACGCCCGTCTCGATGAAGTGCCGGATATGAGCTTCGTGCGTCCCGCGCAGCCGTTCGGGCATGAGCATGGTGAGCGGCTGGTCGACCGCTTCTTCTCGGGTCAGCCCAAACATCTGCTCGGCGGCGGGATTGAACAGGATGATCCGGTGCCGCTCGTCCACAGTGATGATGGCGTCCATGGCCGACTCGACGATGCCCTCGAGCCTGCGCCGTGCTCCGCCAAGCTGCTCATCGAAGGCCGACGACCGCTCCGTGAGGTCGCGCAGGATGACCGTCGCCAGCCTGTCGGCTCCTATCGGGGCAAACGAGATCGAAGCTTCGATCGGGAATTCATCACCGTTGGCGCGCAGGCCGCCGATCGTGATCAGGGGCGCCGCCAGCGGATCAGCCATCCCGGCCTCGCGAAAGCAGCCGATGAGACCGTCGTGGCCATCTCGACTCGCCACGGAGAAGAATTGCGCGACCTGGGTCCCCATGGCCTCTCCGGCCAGGCGCCCGAACATCAGCTCAGCAGCCGGATTGAACAGCACGATATGCTGGCCCTCATCCATCGCGATCACCGCATCCTTCACCGAAGCCAGTATTCCGTCGAGGCGTATTTGATTCTCCGTGTCCAGGGAATTATTCATTCCAGCGCCCCTCAGCGAATTCCGCTCCGGTATCGAACGATGATTTAGCACAATTTGTTCTTGTCTATGTAATTCTTTGGTTAATTCTATGGGTGCGTAAACGTACAATGCAGTTATCTTAAGACTAAGCCCGCCAATTCCCGGCAATTTGAATGGGAAAGCGTGCGTTCTGGTACGATATAGGACTATGTTTTATTGGACGAGGTAGCGATGGCAATTACTTGCTTTATATTGGTGCTATTTATCAATGTGAACTATTAGTTGTTGGTTTTCCGAACGGGTCACAAGGGCAGTTACTTCCCTATCACCGAAGCTCAACGCAAGATGGCCTGATACTATACAAGAGGTTGAACCGGATCCGGCGGACCCGCTTCGGCGCCCTACAGGAACCCGTACTGGCTGTGGCTCAGGGCCACGCCCACGCCGGCGTAGTCCAGGACGAACTCGGCGTGATAGGCGCCGTCGTCGATTCGGTAGAGGTGGGCTGACGGGGCTCCTGAGAGATCGTGCTCATAGGTGACGCTGGCGGCGGTCGAGGACCCCTGGAAGTAGAGGAAGTCGCGCCCCGGCGTGTAGGCGCTGCCGGCCCCGGTGAAGTCGGTGATGGCGTCGTACTGGCCGCCGTGCGTCGCGGGATCGGCGATCTGGCCCTTGGTGAAGATGAAGACGTCCGAGCCCACGCCGCCGGTCACAGTTCCGAGCCCGGGACCGAAGGTGATCGTGTCCTTGGCCGCGCCGCCGATCACCACATCAGCGCCCGAGCCCAGCCGCACGCTCGATCCGCCGGCGCCGGTGAGGATGGTGGTGGCCCCCGATCCCGCGGTCACCACGTGGTAGATGCCATCGCCCCTGAGGTCGATTGTCTCGGGGTACCTCTGGTCGGCGTGGTAGATGTAGGCCGGCATCGGGGCCCGGCCGCCGCCTGCCGCGACGCTGACCGTCACCTGCCCGGTGGTCGCTCCGCCGTGCCCGTCCGAGACGGTATAGGTGAAGCCTGCTGCGCCTGTGTATCCGGCGGTGGGGGTGAACGTCGCCTGGCTGGCGTTCAGCGCGACCGTCCCGTGCAGGGCCCCGGCGACGGCCGTAACCGTCAGCGCATCCCCCTCAGGATCGCTGTCGTTGGCGGCCAGTGATGCAGCCGAGACCACGAACGGGGTGTTGAACGCGGTGGCGCCCGTGTCGGCGCCGACGATCGGGGCGTCATTGGTCCCGGTGACGGCGAACGCCACCGGCTGCGAGGCGCTGGTGACCCCGTCGCTGAAGGTGACCGTAAAGCCGTCGCTCGCCGCCTGCCCCTGGGCCAGGTGGTTGGTCGATGGCAGGGCGTTGTTGAGCGTATAGCTCAGGGTGTTGTGCACGGTGTCCAGCACCGCCGAGCCGAAGCCGCCGGCCCGGCTGAAGAGGCCGCCGCCCAGCAACGTCCACCCGAGTGTGATGTAGCCGGCGGCGAGGCCGCCGCCCGGCGTCAGGCTGACCACCGAGCCGGTGACTCCGGCAGTCCCCACTCCGGCTTCCACCAGGGCTGCGCTGGGCGCGCTCGCCCCCAGCGACACGGGAAGGGTCAGACTGAGGGTCTGGTCGGCGAAGCGCAGGAACTCGACGTTGGTCAGCCGGTCCGTTCCGTCCGGGGCGCCTGGACGCAGATCCTGGACGATGGTCACGCCCGTCCCATCCGTGGCGACGGCATAATCGGCGAGATTGCCGCCGTAGGCTGCCGTATCGGCTCCCGTCCCTCCGTCCAACACGTCGTTCCCGCCGCCGCCGGTCAGCAGGTCATTGTTCCCGCCCGAGCTGAGGCTGTCGTCGCCCGCCCCGCCGGTCAGGGTGTCGGAGCCGGAGAGGGTCGCCACGCTGAGCGCGCTGATGTGAGTGAAGAACTCCGTCCCCCCGGCCTGGGAGATCGAGCCGGAGGTCCCGGCGCTGGCGTCCAGCGTGCAGGCGGACGGCGACGACAGGGTGAAGCTCAGTCGATTGTAGCCGGCGCCCGCATCGATCTGGCCCAGATTGCTGAGGGTCAGGAGGTTGATCACGTCGTCGCCGGACCCAAGGTGGATCAGGTTGGTCTGGAAGACGCTGGTCACGCTGGAGATGGTGGCGCCGGTCGGCGCGTCGCTCAGCCTGAAGCCGTCGCCGCCCAGCTCGGTGAACACCAGGGGCGCGGTCCAGCTGTCGTAATAGGCCTGCCAGTAGTCCGATCCCGCCCCGCCATCGATGGTGTCATAGCCGCCCGTACTGATCAGCTGGTCGCTGCCGCCGCCGCCGTTGATGACGTTGCGCCCGCCGAAGCCGTCGAAACTGTCATAGTGGTCCCCGCCGGTCAGCGTATCGTCGCCGCCGCCGCCGTCGACGATGGCCCATTGGAAGTTGGTGATGGTCGAATTCGTGCCGCCGATGGCCGTGACGGCGCCCGGCGTCTGGTCAAGCGTGAAGCTGATGTTCGGAGCGTTCGCCAGCAGCTCGAAGTGTCCAAGGAAGAGGTTGGTTCCACCCCCGCCGTCGTAGTGCACGCTCACGCCCGTGTTGAGCGGCAGGAACTGCATCCAGTCGTCGCCCGAGCCGCCGGTCATGTTCAGGGTCTGGATGTTGAGCAGTTTGACGGTGACGCCGGAGGTGTTGTCGACGATCTCGTTGGTCCATCCGGGCGATCCCGTGAAAGGCACGTACAGGTTCCCGCTCGAGGCCGACCAGTCGGCGTTGAGGGTGTTGAAGCCCATGCCGCCGTCGACGGCCGTGTTCCCGTCGCCCAGCTTGATGTTCAGGACGTCGTCCCCAGGCCCGCCCGTCAGAATGGTCATCGGTGATCCCCTCGCACATGCGATCGCACCGATGTTCGCGCGCCCGTTCCGGCAACGCTTTGACCTGGGTCAACCCTCGGGCGACAGGACACAGCCGGTCGCGGAGCGGATTGACGCCCTTCCCCGCAGACGTTACGGCGTAACACATCGAAGACGGTCGAAGTCGATTGGTTGCGGCCCGATGAAGGTTGCTGCGGCGCATCTCTCGAACACCGGGCGCACCGGCGCTCAGCGCCTCTGCGCCATCTGGATGCTGCTGCTCGCGTTCACGCTGCAGTCCTTCATCACCCAGACACACGTCCACCGCGAGCCGGGCGGGCTCGAAGCCGCGGCGATCGTCAGCATCGCCGGACATAACGCCGCGCATGCCCCATCACCGAAGGGTGACGGGACGATCGCCTGCCCATCCTGTCAGGCCATCGTCGTTGCGGGAGCCTTCTTCACGCCGACGGCGCCGATCCTGAACCTGCCGGCCAGCCTGGTCGAGTCAGCCCTCTTCCGGCTGATCGTCGTCGGCCTCGCGGTCACCGCCGCCAGCTTCAGCTGGCGCAGCCGCGCGCCTCCCCAGCACTGATCCTCACGTCCAAGCGCCCGTGACGGCGGCCAAGGCGCCGTCGCGCGCGTCGTGCAGGAACCGGGACCGGCCGACTCGTCGCCGTCCCCGCGGGAGAATCCGATGCGTTTCTTGAGTCCAGGGGGCTGGGCAGTGACGACGGGGCCGCCCTTGCTCGCGACCTCGGCCGCCGCGCTGCTGCTGGCGGGCTGCGTCGTGGGGCCCGCGTTCAAAGCACCGGCGCCCCCCGACGTCCGCAGCTTCACGGCCCGTCCGCTACCTGCCGCCACCACCGGCGCCGACACGCCGGGCGGCCAGGTTCAGCGCTTCGCCAACGGGGCCGAGATTTCCGGCGAGTGGTGGACCCTGTTCCACTCCAGGCCCCTGAACGCCCTGATCGATCAGGCGCTGGCCAACAACCCCGACCTCAAGGCGGCGCAGGCGGCGCTGAAGGTGGCGCACGAGACCACGCTCGCGCAACGGGGCGCGATGTTCCCCAGCGTGTCCGCGGGCTTTTCCACATCGCGCCAGCGGCAGTCGGAGGCGCTCGCTCCGACGCCGAATACCAACGCCTTCCAGTACAGCCTCTTCACGCCGCAGGTGAGCGTCTCCTACACGCCCGACGTGTTCGGGTTGAACCGGAGGACGATGGAGTCTTTGCAGGCGCAGGAGCAGGCGGTCCGCTTCCAGGCGATCGCGGCTTACACCGCCCTGACAGCCAATGTGGTGGTCGCCGCGGTCCAGCAGGCCTCCGTCGACGAGCAGATCAGGGCCACCCGCGCGCTCGTCGAAGCCGACACCAAGTCGCTGGAGATCCTGCAGTACCAACAGGACAAGGGCTATGCGAGCGGCCTCGACGTCGCCGCACAGAAGTCGCAGCTGGCCCAGGCCGCCGCCGCGCTGCCGCCGCTGATCAAGCAGTCGGCGCAGCTGCATGACCAGCTGGACGTGCTGGTCGGCGGCTTCCCCAGCCGGGCGCCGGCCGGGACCGTCGCGCTTTCCGACCTGCAGCTGCCGCAGGACCTTCCGCTTAGCCTGCCCTCGGCGCTGGTGAAGCAACGGCCGGACGTCCTGCAGGCCGAGGCGAACCTGCACGCCGCCAGCGCGCAGATTGGCGTCGCCGTCGCCAACCGGCTGCCGAATATCGAGCTGACCGCCAACACCGGCAGCACCGCCCTGGCGATCGACCAGCTGTTCACATCGGGGACCGGGTTCTGGGGAGTGGGCGCAGGCCTGACGGCGCCGATCTTACAGGGTGGCGCCCTGCTGCATCGCGAGCGGGCCGCGCGCGCCGCCTACGATCAGGCGGCGCAGCAGTACCGCAGCACGGTGCTCACCGCATTCCAGAACGTGGCCGACACGCTGACGGCCCTCGAGCAGGACGCGGAGGGCCTCAAGGCGGCGGCGGCGGCCGCGGCGGCCGCCAAGGTGACGCTCGAGGGCGCCCAGCGGCAGCTGCAGGACGGCTACGTCGGGTATCCGGCGCTGCTCGCGGCCGAGCAGGCCTTCCAGCAGACCCAGATTGGCCTCGCTCAGGCCGAGGCCAACCGGTTCGCCGACACGGCGGCGCTGTTCCAGGCGCTCGGCGGCGGGTGGTGGCGTCCCGAAAGCCCCGCAGAGGTTCGGCCATGAAAAGTGATCTCTCCCTCCGCGGCGTCGCGGCCGTGCTGGCGAGCGCGGTAGCCGCCGCTCTCACGCTCGCCGGCTGTTCCAGGCCCGAGCAACCCGTCGGCGCATCGTCCACGGCGAACGAGGCGACTCTGACCGCAGCGCAGCGCCGGAACATCCGCCTCTACACCGTCGAGCCCACGACGTTCCGCGGCTCGACCGAAACGACCGGGGTCGTCGACTTCGACAACGACCAGGCGACCAGCGTGCTGGCGCCGTTCTCAGGCCCGGTGTCCCGGCTGCTGGTCTCACCCGGCCAGCGGGTCGGCAAGGGCGAAGCCCTCGCGCTCGTGGAATCTTCGGACTTCTCAGCAGCCGTCGGGGCCTACAGCAAGGCCCTGGCGACGGCGCGGACTGCGCGCCGTCTGGCCGACCTCGACAAGGACCTGCTGCAGCACCAGGGGGTTTCCCGGCGCGAAGAGGAGCAGGCCCAGACCGACGCCGCCAACGCCGAGGCCGACCGCGCCGCCGCCCTGCAGACGCTCGTCTCCATGAGCATCGACGCCGGGACCGTTCGTGAGATCCAGGACGGTCATCCGGTCTCGCGCGTCCAAGGGGTGATCCGCTCGCCGATCGCCGGGACGGTGGTGGATCGGCCGGTCACGCCCGGGCAGATCCTGCAGGCGGGCGTGACGCCCTGCTTCACCGTCGCCAACCTGTCGCGGGTCTGGGTCATGGCCCAGGTCTTCCCTTCCGACCTGTCGGCCGTCGAGGCGGGGGACGCCGCCCGCGTCCTGGCAGGCGGGGCCTCGTATGCCGGGCGCGTCGAAACCGTCGGGGCTCAGGTCGATCCGGCCACGGGCGCGGTGGCGGCCCGCGTGGCCATCGACAACCCTGGCGGCCTCCTGAAGAAGCAGATGTACGTCCGTGTGGCGATCGAAGGGCGCAAGCAGGGCGTCGGGCTGCTGGTCCCGGCGTCCGCCTTCCTGCACGACGACGAGAACCTGCCCTTCCTCTACGTCGCCCAGCCCAGCGGAGGATTCGCGCGCCGCCGGGTGACGCTCGGCCCCCGTGTCGGAGACGCCTACCAGGTCACCGAGGGGCTGCGGCCCGGCGACCGCGTCGTCGCCGACGGCGCCATCTTCGTCCAGGCGATCCAGGACCAATGATCCCACTTCGCCAAGGCTTCGCAGGATGCATCCTCGGACTTGTCCGCCGTAGCTCCGACAGGAGCGCAGGCGGATGAGCGACCTTCCGCCGAATCCTCAGCCGGCCGCCACGCTGATCAACCGGATCGTCGCCGTCTCCCTGCGGCAGCGGCTGATCATCGCCCTGCTGGCCGTGGTGCTGGTCGGTGTGGGGGCCCGCGCCCTCATTCGCCTGCCGGTGGACGCCTATCCCGACCTTTCGCCCCCGGTGGTCGAGGTCATCACCCAGTGGCCAGGCCACGCGGCCGAGGAGGTCGAACGGCTGATCACGGTGCCGGTCGAGAACCGGATGAACGGCATTCCGAAGCAGGCGTCGATCCGTTCGATCTCGCTCTACGGGCTGTCGGACGTGACCATTACCTTCCGGGACGGCACGGCCAACGACTTCGCCCGCCAGCGTGTCATCAACCTGCTCACGGGCATCGATCTGCCGAGTGGCGTCACTCCGGACGTGTCGCCGGAGGCCTCTCCATCGGGGCTGATCTACCGATACGTGCTGCAGAGCGCTGACCGCTCGCCGATGGAGCTGAAGGCCCTCGAGGACTGGGTCGTCGAACCCCAGTACCGGTCCGTGCCCGGCGTGGCCGACGATTCCAGCTTCGGCGGCGGCGAGATGCAGTACCAGGTGCTGCTCGATCCCGCCCGGATCGCCGGCATCGGCCTGTCGGTGGCCCAGGTCGAGGCGGCCCTGGCGGCCAACAACAGCAACGCCGGCGGCGGCTTCTACACCCAGGGCGGCCAGTTCTATTACGTGCGTGGCGAAGGCCGCATCCGGACTCTGGACGACATCGGCAACGTCGTGTTGACGGTGCACAACGGCGCGCCCGTCCTGGTCAAGGACGTCGGCCGGGTGCAGATCGGCATCGCCCCGAGGCTGGGCGAGTTCGGCTACGAGACCCAGGACGACGCCGTGGAAGGCGTTATCCTGATGCGCACGGGTGAGAAGGCCCAGACGGTGCTGAAGGGGGTCGAGGCCAAGACCCACGAGCTCAACGACCGCATCCTGCCCAGGGACGTCAAGGTCCACCCCTTCTACGACCGCAGCCAGCTGATCACGCTGACCACCCAGGTGGTGGAAGGCAACCTGCTGCGCGGCGTGCTGCTGGTCGTCGCGGTGCTGATCTTCTTCCTCTACGACGTCCGCGCCGGCCTGATCGTCGCCGTCACGATCCCGCTGGCGCTGCTGTTCGCCTTCGTCTGCCTGGATGTGCAGGGCGCGTCCGCCAATCTGCTGTCCATCGGCGCGATCGACTTCGGCATCCTCGTCGACGGCGCGGTGTTCATGGTCGAGAACATCTTCCGGCAGATCGCGCTGCACACCGAACGGCCGCTGCCGGTGATGCAGATCATCCGCGACGCGGCGGCCGAGGTCGACCGGCCGCTGGTCTATGCGGTGGCCGTCATCGTGGTGAGCTTCCTGCCGATCTATGTGCTGTCGGGCCCGTCCGGGACGCTGTTCAAGCCGATGGCCGACACCATGATCTTCGCGCTGGTCGGCTCGCTGATCGTCACCCTGGCGCTGCTGCCGGTGCTCTGTGCCTGGTTCATGCGCAACGGCGTGCGCGAGCGCCGCAACCGCGCGATGGAAGTCATCCACCGGGTTTACGCCAAAGGCCTCGACTACTGTCTGGCCCGCCCGTGGAAGACGACGCTGGCGTGCGTTGTCATGCTCGCCGGTTCGCTGCTGGTCGTTCCAGCCATCGGCGCCGAGTTCATGCCGCACCTGGACGAAGGCGCGCTGTGGGTGCGCGCGACCATGCCGTACACGATCTCGTTCGACGAATCCGCCAGGATCGCCCCCAAGGTGCGGGCGATCCTGCGCTCGTTCCCGCAGGTCACCACCGTGGCGTCAGAGCTCGGCCGGCCCGACGACGGCACGGACGCGACCGGCTTCTTCAATGTCGAGTTCTACGTGGGCCTGAAACCCTATGCGCAGTGGACCGGCCCATACCGGACCAAGGCGGCCCTGATCAGGGCCATCGACCTGAAGCTGGAAGCCTTTCCCGGCATCGACTTCAACTACACCCAGCCGGCCGAGGATGCGGTGGACGAGGCGGAAACCGGACTGAAGAGCGCGCTGGCGGTCAAGGTATTCGGGTCCGACCTGCGCACGCTCGAACGAAAGGCCAGGGACGTCAAACGCGTGCTCGAAGGCGTGCGCGGCGTCGGCGACGTGACCCTGGTCAAGGAACTGGGCCAGCCCAGCCTGACCATCGCCATCGACCGCGCCAGGATCGCCCGCTACGGCGTAAACGTCGCCGACATCAACGCCCTGATCCAGACCGCCATCGGCGGCGACGTCGCCACCCAGGTGGTGCAGGGCGAGAAGCAGTTCGACCT
>FTDU01000755.1_pt1 | contig 11318 bp, 8 predicted proteins | sample 1640041 | NCBI WGS metagenome assembly FTDU01 (sample SAMEA3914816, study PRJEB12502) | metagenome | biome: forest; material: soil | place: USA | collected 2011-09-16 | depth 0.3 m | reverse complement strand
GGGCGCGGTCGTGCTCGGCTGGTGGTCGTTCCACAACATCGACTACGGCGACCGGCAGTTCTGGCGGGTGATGGCCGACCAGGACGCCAGCCGGGCGATTCGCTCCTCCGCCGCCGCCGGCGTGCTGTTGCTGGCGGTCGGGCTCTGGCGGATGTTCGCCACGCCGGCCACGCCCAAGATAGCCGGCGACCGTGACCCCGACTTCGAGCGCGTCAGGGCCATCCTGGCCAGCGCCGAAGGCGCCTCGCCCGACGCCCAGCTGGCCCTGCTCGGCGACAAGCGGTTCCTGTTTTCGGAATCGGGCGAGAGCTTCCTGATGTTCGGCGTCCGCGGCCGGTCCTGGATCGCGCTGGGGGCGCCGGTGGGCCGCAAGGCGGAGACCTTCGAGCTGCTCTGGCGGTTCAGGGAGCTGGCCGACGCCCATGCCGCCCGGCCGGGCGTCTACGGATTCGGTGCCGAGCTGCTGCCCGAAATGGTGGAGCTCGGCTTCGCCATCCAGAAGGCCGGCGAGGCGGCGGTCGTGCCCCTGGCCGACTTCTCCCTGCAAGGCCGCAAGCGCGAGGTGCTCCGGCGCAACTGGCGCAAGGCGGGGGAGGCCGGCGCCCTGTTCGAGGTGATCCCGCGGGCGGCGGTGGAATGCGAGCTGCCCGAGCTGAAGCGGGTCTCCGACGAGTGGCTGGCCCGGCATGCGGGCGGCGAGAAGGCCTTCTCGATGGGCGGGTTCGAGCCGCGCTACGCCGCCGAGTTCCCCTGCGCGGTCGTGCGGGTCAACGGCAAGATCGTCGCCTTCGCTACGCTGTGGACGACTCCCGACCTTTCTGAGTTCTCCATGGATCTGATGCGCTATGCCGACGACGCGCCCAAGAACATCATGGATTTCCTGTTCGTCGAGTTGTTCCAGTGGGGCCGGGCCAAGGGCTACAAGGCCTTCGACTTCGGCATGGCGCCGCTGGCGGGGCTGCTCGACCGGCCGCTGGCGCCTCTGCTGTCGCGGCTGGGGCGGATCCTGTTCGAGCGGGGCGAGGAAATCTACAATTTCCGGGGCGTGCGCCGCTACAAGGACAAGTTCGATCCGATCTGGCGGCCCAGCTACATCGCCGGCCCCAGCAAGTGGTCGATTCCGATCCTGCTTGCCGATGTCGGCCTTCTGTCTTCCGGCGGCATGTCGGGCCTGGCCCGGCGAAGCCGCACCCCCACCGCCGCCGCCCAGCCGGAGCTGCCGCAGGCGGCTTAGGGCGCGCCTGAGTTCCTGCCCGTGGTGACGCCGGCGAGGTTGGCCAGGTGGACCAGCATGATCATCACCACCGCCGCGCAGACCAGCATCAGGAACCGGTAGGGGGCCAGGCGGGGCCCGCGCTGCAGGTTGGGCGGCTGCGCGCCGAGCCACCCGAACAGCATGCCCAGCCCGGCGGCGACCGCGGCGATCATGAGCGTCGGCGCCAGTTCCATGACCCGTGATGGAGGCTGCGTCGTCTCCGCGCAAGCCGCACGTCAGGCCGCCGTGCACACGTCGATGATCTTGGTCTCGGTCTTGGTCGGAACGGGTATCGTCACCTTCAGTTCGCCCCGCCTCATGACGGCGCTGATCTGTTCGACGTTGGCGCCCCCCGGCAGCTCGATGGCTCGTGAGAACACCTCGTGGCCGCATTCGACGAAGGCGCGGCCCCCGCCGTTCGCGTCCGGAGCGTCCCGCCTTTCTCCGCGGATGATCAGCATGTCCCCGCTCACTGTGACTTCGATGTCCTGCTCTTCTAGACCGGGTAGGTCGACCGTCAGCTCCAGCCCGTGCGTCGTCGGGTTCACGCGCATGTCGCCGGCCTGCACGACGATGGTCTTGGGCTCCGGCTTGGTCGGATTGGGGATCGTCACCTTCAGCAGGCCGAGATTCAGGAAAGCCTTGATCCGGTCGGCCCGCACGCCTTCGGGCAGCTCCAGCGAGCGCGAGAAGGGTCCGAAGGTGCGCTCGACCACCCTGAAGGCGTGATCCTTCCAGTCGGCCGGCGGCCTGATCTCGCCGCTGATCGTGATCGCCCCGTCGATGACCCGGATCTCAAGGTCCTTTTCCTCGATGCCGGGCAGCTCCAGGATGAGTTCGAGCCCGTCACCGGTCGCGGCGAGATCCATCTTGCAGCCATCGGGCCGGCCGCGGCCTTCCGCGTCGGCTGGCGAACCGGCGGCCAGCGGCAGATCGAATTGACCGCCATCGCCACCCGGATCGGACGTGCTCACGGTCTTGGCGGGAGTCTGACGCTCTGAAGCGCCGCCGGGGACGTGGCTGCGCGAGGGGACGGCCTGACCACGCTGACCGACGGTCCTGCGGAAATCACCGGAGAGCCACGCCATCAGGGCCCTGCCATAGGCTGGCAGCGACACCATGAGGCTGGCCCCGACCAGGATGAGGACCAGCAGGGCGAATTCCAGCTTGCTTGGTGGATACGAAAACGCCGTCGTCCAACCGTTCATGGCGCTTTCCTCAAATCCTGTGACGGCGTCAGTGGCGCGGCCGGTCGGCCGCTTCCCAGCGGGGTTTGCGCACGTTCGGGCGGACCCTCGGAGCGATGAAGGCAGAAGACATGGCCGGCGATCGAAACGCGCTTTGGCCAGGCGCGGGGATCGAACCTTCCTTTGCGCCGGCTGCGTTCGAGCAGGTCCGGCAGACTTGTGAGGTTCAGGCCGGCCACCACGCGTTGCAGTCCGGCGCCGGCGCGCGGCTCTGTGTGAAGCACAAGGCTGGGCTGCAGCAGCGCCGCGGCCAGCGCCGCCGGACATGGCGCGCGCCCGCAGCAACACACGATCAGGTGCGGCAGCAGGCCAAGGCCCTGCATGTTCGCGGCGAACAGGCGCATCTCCGCTTTGCTGAAGAGATCGATCGAGGCGGTGCTCACGGTCGTCCGGTAGACTCCGAGGTCCCGCTGCAGACGCGCGAGGACGCCCTCGTCGCAATCGGCGGCGGTCACCCGGGCCTTCTCGGCGACCAGCAGATGCACCACATCGCGGCTCATCAGAGCCTCGACCCCGGTCACCAGCACCTGCAAGCCGTCAAGGCGACAGCCGCTCATCGTTACGCTCCGGCTCTGTGGTTCGTGCTCAGCGCCAATCGTTGCGGAAGGAATTCCGCGACCCGCCGAGGTATCGCTGCAGCCGCTGGTCGGACTGCTGGCGGGAGGCGCCGCGACGGAAAGCCACCTCCGCGTGGCCCCGGCAGTAGACGCTGGCGCTGGCGCATTCGCGTCCGCAATACCCGAAGTCGGCCTCGCGCGGGTCGCCGATCGGCCAGCGGCACGAGGTGACGGTGAGCGTGCGGATGGTCGCTGTCGGCGCCAGTTCCGCGTCGAGGAACTCGAGCAAACGGAGGCGATCCGGACGCTCCACGGCGCATGGCCCGCTCGAGCGGCCCGGCGGACGCGGTGGCGATGATCCGCGGGCCGCGCGGAACCGGACAGGCGTGGCGCGAAGCGCGATCCCGAGCCGGTGGATCTTGCCGATCACCGCGTTGCGGCTGACCCCGCCCAATTGCCGGGCGACATGGCTGGCGCTGAGGCCCTCCTGCCACAGCCGCGCCAGCGTCGACACCTGATCCTCTGTCCAGTCCATATCAAGCCACCCCGCTCGGCGTCAGGAGGCGAACCGACACCGCATGGCCCATCGCCCGCGCAAGCTCTTCGACCGCCGCACAGGCTGGGCCGCATCATGCTCAGTGATTGGAAGCCACCGGCCTCGGCGCACTGCCCGCCCTCACCGAAACATGGTTAATCTGAAGGTTAAGGCGTTGATATTGCCCGATAGGAACGGCGCCCTAGTGGCGCGCGGCCCCCCACCGCATACCTCGGTATAGCTCTCCAGGGGTATACGCCTGTATGGGGGCTAATGAACCGAAGTATAGGCTTCCAGGCGGCCGACCATGTTCAGGAGATCGGCAAGGGGTTTCGCCTTCATCTTCCGCATGACCTGGCCGCGGTGAACCTTGACCGTGATCTCACTGATGCCAAGACCCGCCGCGATCTGCTTGGTCACCTTGCCGCTGACCACCAGCCCCAGGATCTCGCGCTCGCGGGGCGTCAGCGTCGCAAAGGCCTTGCCGGCCTCAGCCGCGTCCGCTTCGCGCCGCCGCCAATCGCGATCGCGTTCGATCCCGGTCCGCACGGCGTCGAGCAACTCCTGGTCGCGGAACGGCTTGGTGAGGAAGCCGACTGCGCCGGCCTGAATGGCGCTGACGGCCATCGGGATATCGCCATGGGCTGTGATGAAGATGATCGGCAGATTGGAATGAGAGCGCGACAATTCCCGCTGCAGGTCCAGTCCGCTCAGTCCTGGCAGCCGGACATCGAGTATGAGGCAAACAGGTCCATCGGGACGCTGGCTCTGCAGAAAGTCCTGCGAAGAGGCGAACACGCCGACCTCGAGACCGACTGACCGTATCAGGCTGGCGACCGCCTCGCGCATGGAGGGGTCGTCATCGACGATCAGTACGGTTGGCGCGGACTCCATCACGACGCTTCAGCAAAAACTGGCGGCAGGCTAGCACGACAGATGGCCACCCGCGAACGATTGATGACCCCGACAATGTGCACGATGAAGCCTGTGTAGAATCTTCGAAATGGCAATGTCGTTGCCAGGGCGGATCTCAAGGCAAAGCTCCCTTCAACAAGGAACACATGAGGGCTGTTGACTCTACAAACCGAATCGAAGTTCCCACTTGATTCGATATCGCCTCGCTTGGCGCCGCTCGCCGAATCGGCCCGCCTGATAGCGGCCAATATTTCAATAGACTGGCGCCCGGGAACGTAGAATGTCAGTGCTCGTAGCATGTTATGCTTCTTTGATACCTATCTACGGTTACGCTTGTGCAGTTCTTGATCGGGTTCGTCTTGAAGTTAACACGTCGTTATCTCCTACGCGCCCCAAGAGCGTATTGCCAGTTGTAAATAGAGTGATAAAAGCAGCTTGGAGTATAGCCATGACGGCCGCCCACTGGTTGCGTCGTGGGTCCGTCAACCGTCCACCTCAGTCATGCCGTACACACACAGATTTCGCGTTTGCATCGGGAGCCGAATTCTCCGCCTCTGTCGCGGTACGCGGCGGGTGGACATGAGGATGCTCCCCCTTGATTCGGGATCTGCTGGCGTCCTCAGCAGGCAACCAGGAATCGTTCGGTCGTCGTCGGCATTGCCTGGACGCAAGACCGTGGCGAAGCCCGGAGAATCCGCCGGAGCGAGGCGATGACCAGGCTGGGCGCCTTCGATCCGCACGAGCTCGGGCAGAGCCACCCGATCGCCCGCAGGCGGTCTCGGCTGGAAACCTTGCCCGCCCGTTACGCCTTGCGACTGAAGACCTCGGAAGGGGCGCGCCTCAGGGCCGAAGAGCGGACGTTCGGAGCCAAAGCCGAACGGGCCCGCCTGCGCAGGCTCGTGTCCGCCGGGCAGTTCGCTTCCTGGATGGCGCATGAGGTCAATCAGCCGATCTCCGCGATCGTCACCAACGGCGACGCCACCCTTCGTTGGCTGGCGAAGGATGTCCCGAACCTGCCGGAGGCCCAGGCGGCGGTCTCACGCATCATCCGCGACGCCAACCGGGCCGTCGCCGTGATCAGCGGGACGCGGGCGATGCTGGCGAAGGACAAGCCGGTATTCTTTGACTTGGACCTCAACCAGATCCTGCGGGACGTCATCCTGCTGACCCGCGGTGAGCGAAGGCGATCCCGGGTGAGCCTCCAGATCTCGCTGGACCAAGACCTCCCGCGGGTCAAAGGCGATCGGATTCTGTTGCAGCAGGTGGTGCTCAACCTGCTGCTCAACGGCCTGGAGGCGATGCAGCCGGTGACCGATCGGGCCCGGGTCCTGCGCATCACATCCGCAATCGCCGAGTCCGGTCACGCTGTGATCTCCGTGGAAGACTGCGGAACCGGGATCGATCCGGCTGATATCGACCGGGTCTTCGATCAATTCTTCACCACCAAGGCCGACGGCATGGGGCTCGGCCTGCCGATCTCCCGTTCGATCGTGGCGGCGCACGGCGGTCGCCTGTGGGCCACGCCTGCGCCCGCGGCCGGCGCCATCTTTCAGTTCACCATTCCAGCATCCGCCGACGCCTGACTGACTGTCTGCGTCGTGGTGACGCATGCGGCGGGTCTGCGGGTATTTGACGGGTCTTAACGTTTCGCGCGCGCCATGCAGCACGAGGTGCGCGACAGGTTTGAACTGTCCACAAGAGAAACCCGGCGCCCAAGATCAGCGGTGTTAGCGTCGCGTTTACACATCTGGACTGGGTCGCTAGCGTTTTCATGCGTCTGGAGACTGATTCGGGATGAGTGCGGCCGCGCCTTGGAGCGTCAAGGGCATCGATCCGAGAGCCCGAGAGATCGCCAAGGACCTGGCCCGTCGCCAGGGTCTCACCCTGGGCGACTGGCTGAACCGCATGATCATGGACGACACGTCCGACGCGGCCCTGGCCGAGCAGGACGCGGGCGGCATCGCCGGTGAGGAATTCGAGCGCCTGAGCGAGGCGCTGGACCGGCTGGGCGCCCGGGTCGTATCCGCCGAGAGCCGCTCGACCCTGGCCATCAGCGGCATCGACCAGACGGTCCTGGGCGTGTTGTCGCGGCTGGAAGCCTCCGAACGCGAACAGGTCGCCGTCGCGGCGCGCTTCGAGGGCGCCCTTGAGGAGGTCAAGGCCGGCCACGCCGAGGCCGCCGATCGCCTGGCCAAGGTCGAGGACGCCGTCTCCCAGCCCCGCGCGATCGAGGCCCTGCGCGCGCTCGAAACTGCGCTCGGCAAGGTGGCGTCGCACCTCTACGATTCCGAGACCCAGACCCGTCAGAGCCTGACTCAGATGCGGGCCGACCTCACGGGCCTGGCCGGCGTCGTCGAGCGCATGGACCAGGCCGGCTCGCCGCCGCCGCAGGACATGATCGATGGCGTGGTCCAGAGGATTGTGCAGCGCCTGGAAGAGGCGGAGGCCCGCACCTCCGGCGCCATCCGCGGCCTGGAAGCCTCGTTCAGCGAGTTCGACCAGCGCCTGCGCGCCGCCGAGGCCCCCAACCAGGCCCCGGACGCAAAGCTTGAACAGCTGGCCCAGGACCTGGCCCGCAACTTCGAGGTCGCGCGCGAGGAACTCACCGGCAAGCTGGAGCAGGCGGTCGACCAGCGCTTCGAGGGCGTCGAGCAGTCCCTGAAGCACATGACCAGCCACATGCAGGCGGCCGAGCAGCGCTCGACCCGGGCGATGGAGCGGATGGGCCGCGAGGTGCTGCGCGTCGCCGAGGCGCTGGGCCAGCGGATGGAGGGCGTCGAGACCCGCAGCGCCCAGGCGATCGTCCAGGTTGGCGGCGAGGTGTCGCGGATTGCTGACGTCATGGAGGGGCGCGTGCGCAAGGCCGACCAGGTCCAGGCCGAGTCGCTGGAACGGCTGGGCGTGGAGATCGCCCGCATCACCGAACGGCTGGCCGACCGGATCGCCAGCGCCGAGCGCCGCTCGGCCCAGGCCATCGACGACGTGGGCGAGCAGGTCTCACGCATCACCGAGCGGCTGAACCAGCGCCACGAGCGCTCCTCTGCCGACCTCGCCGAACGGATCCGCCAGAGCGAGGAGCGGACCGCCAAGCTTCTGGACGAGGCGCGCGAGAAGATCGACCAGCGCCTGGCCGTCACCGAGCGCCGGCTGTCCGAGCCCGCGGCCCCAGCCGCGCCGCCCCCGACGCCGACCCCCCCGGAATCCTCATATCTGTTCGCCGAGCCCGACCTGCCGCCGGGCCCCTTCGACGAGCGGGTGATCGCGCCCACCCTGCACGCGCGCAGGGGCAACGCCCCGGCCGGCTTCGTGCCGCCGGTGGAGAGCCTGCCGCCGCCGCCGCCCGAGGTTTCGCCCTTCGAGGCCGATGACTTCGACGCCGCAAGCATGTTCAGCGCCTTCGAGGCCGAGGCGGTCGAGCCGCCGGCGCCGCCGGTCGAGGAGCCGGTGGACGAGCCTATCGGCGACATGTTCGTCGACCTGGGCGCCGAGCACGAGCCGTCCGACCAGGCCGAACGGGACCGTGAACTCGAGGCGCTGCTCTCCGGCGATTCCCATCACGCTGAGCCCGGACCCGGGCGCGACCTGGAGCCCGAGCCGCAGTCGTTCGCTGAGCCGGACGGACCGCGCGCCACCACCCGCGACCTGATCGCCCAGGCCAGGGCGGCCGCCCGCGCCGCCTCCTCCCAGACCGGCGAGCCGAGCCGGGCTAAGCGCGGCCTCTTCAGCGGCTTCAGCATTGGGTCGAAGAAGGAAAAGGGCCGCTCGCCGCTCCGGGGGGCGATGATGATCGCCGCGGGCGCCGCCACCCTCGGGGTGACCACCGCCGCGATCACCTTCTACAAGGCCCAGTGGGTCAGCCACCCGCGGCCCCCTGCGGATTCGGCCAGTGGTCCGGAGATCGTCCCGGGACGCGCGACCCCGGCGTCGGCGGACACGTCCATCGCCCCGGCCCAGGCCTCCGTGCTGTTGTCGCCACAGGCGGCGGCGCCTAGCGCCGCGGACTCCTCCGCCGTCCTTACGGGGCTGTACAGTGATGCGGTCCGCCGCATCGAGGGCCGCGACAAGACCGGCCTGCCCGACCTCCGGCGCGCTGCCAACCTCGGCTACTCGCCCGCGCAGTTCTACCTGGCCAAGCTCTACGAGGGGGGCGAGGCCGGGCTGCCCAAGGACATCGCCCAGGCGCGCCGCTGGACCGAGCGCGCCGCCGAGAACGGCGAGAAGAAGGCCATGCACAACCTCGGCCTCTACTATTTCGAGGGGACCGGCGGGCCGAAGAACCTGACCGTCGCCGCCCAGTGGTTCCAGCGGGCGGCGGACCTTGGACTGACCGACAGCCAGTACAACCTGGCGCGGCTCTACGAAGGCGGCTTCGGCGTCAGCCAGAACCCCGCCGAGGCCTACAAGTGGTACCTGATCGCCGGCAGGGCGGGCGACGGCGAGTCCAAGGCCGCCTCCGACCGGCTGCGCCGCCAGCTGTCCCCGGAAGGCCAGGTCACAGCCGAGCGGGCCGCGGCCGCCTTCCGCCCAGACATCCCGCTCGCCCCGACCCAGCTGGCCACCGCCCTGGGCGCCCCACAGACGGACCTCGCGCTGGCCCAGCGCGCCCTGTCGCGGCTCGGCTACTACCGCGGGCCCAGCGACGGGGCTCCGTCACCGGCGCTGCGGCTGGCCATCCAGGCCTACCAGCGCGACCAGGGCCTGGCCCAGACCGGCGCCCTGGACCCCACCCTGGCGTCGAGGTTCGCCAAGGGCGCGGGCTGATCGCGTTCCGGGTCTCAGTCCCCCCGGACCGACCAGAACCCCACCGGATAGGCGCGCTTGCCGCCCAGGACGACGGACAGGGGCGGGCGGGCGAAGAGGGGCGTGAAAGCGGCGTCGCGGATGCTGAGGCCGCCGGCGTAGGCGCCGAAGGCCGGCAGGATCAGGCGCTCGCCGTCGGTGACGAAGCAGCGCCGCCGCACTGACCGGCCGCCGGCCGAGATGCGGGCGCAGGGGTGCAGGTGGCCGGCCGCTTCTCCGACGACGGTGCTCATGTAGGGCTCGTGGCGCAGGTCCAGACCGGCCACCGTCAGGGCCTCGGCGGTCTCGCCGGGCAGGCGGAGGGGGGGGAGGGGATCGTGGTTGCCCACCACCCAGACCAGGGTTCGGCCGCGCGCCAGGGCATGGATCGAGGCGGCGTCCTCCTCGGCCAGGCGGTCCTCCGCGGCGCCGTCGTGGAAGGCGTCGCCCAGCATCACCAGCACGCGCGGGTCCAGCGCCTGCACCTCGGCGGCGAGCCGGCGCAGGGTGTCGCGGGTGTCGTAGGGCGGCAGCAGCTGCCCGCGCGCCGCATAGGCCGAGCCCTTCTCCAGGTGCAGGTCGGCCACCACCAGCGCCCGCTCGGCGGCCATCCAGAGCGCCCCCGACAGACGCAGGCTCACGTCCAGCCCCGCAAGCCCCAACCGCACGTCGGCGCCTTCGCAGGCGAAGTCGTAGAGCGGAGCTGCTTCGCGGGCGGCGGTCACGATTTCTTCTCCTCCCCCGCGTCGCGGGGGAGGAGGACCGCGTAGCGGTGGAGGGGGCAAGGGCCGTGCGCCGTGCGTTGGCTCGCCCCCCTCACCGCCGTTCGGCGGTCCCCTTCCCCCGTTGCACGGGGGGAGAAAAGACGCAGCGTCCCCCTCACGACAGCGCCTCGGCGATCAGTTCGGCTTCGGCGGTCTCCAGCACCCACTCCTGCGATGAGCCCGGCACGCTCTCCTTGCCGATGGTGAGCAGGATCGGCACGGCGAAGGGGGTCACTTTGGGCAGGTCGCAGTGGACGATGCGGCCCCTGATGCGCGCCAGCAGCCCGCCCAGGCGCGCCACGTCCAGCAGGCCGACGGCAGTGTCGGCCCGGGCGCAGCGGAGCAGCAGGTGTTCGGGCTCGTGGCGTCGCAGCACGTTGTAGATCAGGTCCGCGGAGAAGGTGACTTGCCGTCCGGACTTCTCCTCGCCCGGGAATCGCCGCTCGATCAAGCCCGACACCAGCGCGCAGTTCTTGAAGGCGCGCTTCATCATCACGCTTTCTTCGAGCCAGGCCTCCAGGTCGTCGCCCAGCATGTCCTGGTCGAACAGCTGGTCCATATCCAGCCCACCCATGGAACGCATGGACCAAATCGCCAGGGCATAATCGGAAGCGACGAAGCCGATCGGCCCGCAGCCCATCCGGTCGAGCCGGCGGGTCAGCAGCATGGCCAGCGTCGTGTGCGCCAGGCGCCCCTCGAACGGGTAGCAGACCAGGCGCCAGCGCCCGCCCTGGGGGAAGGTCTCGACCAGCAGCTCGTCCTCGGCGGGGATGGCCGAGCGTCGCTTCTGGATGGTCAGCCACTCCTGCACGTCGTCCGGCAAGGACTTCCAGCTCGGCTCGTCGGCGGTCATGCGGCGCACCCGGTCGGCCAGGAAGGCGGATATGGCGAACTTGGAGCCGCCCCAGCTGGGCATTTTGGGCTCGGAGTTGGGGGCGGGGGAGACCAGCACGTCGTTGCCCTCCACCCCGTGGAACCGCCAGACCTGCCCGCCGAAGATGAAGGTGTCGCCGGGCACGAGGATGTCGATGTAGCCCTCCTCGACCTCGCCGATCTTGCGGCCCGGGACCCGTCCGCGCAGGGCCCTGACGTTCAGCACCGCCGGGCCGACGATCGCCCCGACGTTCAGGCGGTGGCGCAGGGCGGTCTGGGCGTTGCGCACCCGCCAGCGGCCGTCCTGACCCTGGACGATGCGGCGGAACCGGTCGTAGCTCTTCAGCGCGTAGCCGCCGGTCGAGACGTACTCCAGCACCTCGTCGAACTCCG
>FTDU01000682.1_pt1 | contig 11453 bp, 13 predicted proteins | sample 1640041 | NCBI WGS metagenome assembly FTDU01 (sample SAMEA3914816, study PRJEB12502) | metagenome | biome: forest; material: soil | place: USA | collected 2011-09-16 | depth 0.3 m | reverse complement strand
GGCCGGGGCTGTGGCCGGGGGGGGCGCGGGCGCCGTGGGCGCTCCAGGCGCCACGCTGGTTGAGGTTTGGGCCTGGGCGGCGAAGCCGAGGGACACGGCAAGCGCCGCGCCGATGGGAAGGGCTCTTAACATGAGGATGCGCTCCAGATGCGCCTCCCCCAGCATGCCCCTAACGGCTTGAGGGGGGCTGTGTTCCCGCGGCGGCCGCAACTGGCGGTTAGTCGGGCGAGGCGGTAAGCGGAGCCGTGTTCGAGGGCTTCGCCAACGTCTGGACGCCGCTGATGGCTGCCCGCCGCCTGGGCCATGCGTCCGTTCGCGGCCGCGCCGCCGGGCGAACCGGCTTGAACGAAGCAGGCGTAGCTGCTTTTGAGGGGCCGTGAATCGGTTGCTTCGAAGACTTCGCTCGGCGGTGCGGCGCCGGCCACTGGCGTTGGTCGTGACGCTGGCCCTGCTGCCGTTGGCGCCGGCCGGGTTCATGATCGGCAAGGCCATGAAGCCTGCGGTGGTGCGCCTGGCGACCGCGCCCCGCAAGGTGATCAAGGCGCCGCCCCGGCAGGCCTCGGCGTCCTCGCCCAGGCGGCCGGCCGGACCGCCGGCGCCCGCAGCCCTTCAACAGCGCCTGGAGGCCCTGGCCGCGCGCTACCACGAGCCGGTGGGCCTGGCGGTGGCCGACGTGACCCGGGGATGGGTCGCCGAGGTCAACGGCCACAGCGTGCTGCCCCAGCAGAGCGTCTCCAAGACGTGGGTGGCGTTGGCCGCGCTGGACGCCATCGACCGCGGCCGGCTGCGGCTCGACCAGGAAGTGGTGATGGGTCCCGACGACCGCAGCGTCTTCTACGAACCGATCGCCGGGCGGCTGCGCAGGGGCGGCTACCGCACCACCGTCGGCGAGCTGCTGCAGCGGGCGATGGAGCAGAGCGACAACGCCGCCAACGACAAACTGATCGGCCTGATGGGCGGGGCCAAGGCGGTGGGCACGACCCTGGCCGCCAAGGGACTGAAGGAGATCCGCGTCGGCTCTTCCGAGCGCGACCTGCAGGCGCATATCGCCGGCATGGGGCCCTGGACCCCGGCCGTCTCGGGCTGGAAGTTCAAGGAGGCGCGGGCCCTGCTCCCCGATCAGGTCCGCCAGCTGGCCCTGGATCACTACCTGTCCGATCCCGACGACGGCGCCTCGCCGGTGGGCATCGTGCAGGGGCTGAAGGCGATGAAGCGGGGCGAACTGGTCTCGGACCAGTCCACCGACCTGCTGCTGAGCTTCATGGAGAACTGCAAGACCGGCCGCAAACGCCTGCGCGCCGGCCTGCCGGGCGGCTGGACCATCGGAGACAAGACCGGCACTGGCCCCGACTGGCAGGGCGCCTCGGCGGGCATCAACGACATCGGCGTGATCACCGCCCCGGACGGCCGCGCCTACACGGTGGCGGTGATGATCCCCAACACCAAGCAGCCGGAATCGGTCCGCCACCGCCTGTTCCGCGAAGTCGCCGCCAGCGTCGTCGACGCCTGGGAAAAAGAGCGCTGAGGCTCACGCTCCTCCCCCGTTCCGCTTCGCTGCACAGGGGAGGAGTTTCGAAAGCGGCCGCTCGGCGATGCCGCAGTGCTAGCCGCCGGCGGGCATGATGTCCTCGGCGATGTGCCGGCGGGCGAACCACCACTTGCCGCCCTTCCGGACCAGGCTGTCTTCGTAGTGGCCGGCGGCGCGGACCTCCAGGGTGGGGCCCTTGGGATCCCAGATCTCCGTCCAGTAGGACTTGGCCTCCGCCGTGTCGCCGTGCAGGTCGATCACGAGATTGGAGAGGATGTGCTGGATGCGGATAGGGTTGGCCACGCCCGCAGGGGCCCCGGCCGGGCGGGTGTTTCCCATGCGGGCCTTCAGGTCCTCGACCATCTTGACGATGGCCGGCCGGCCGTTCTCGTCGCCGAAGCTGGCGGTGATCCTGGCGTCCTCGGTGAACAGGGCCCCGTAGGCCTTGGCGTCTCCGGCGTCGAGCGCCCACTCGTAACGCGCCATCAGATCCTCGATGGCCGCCTTGTCGGCCAGCGCCCGGGTCGGAGACGGGGCGGGCTTCGCCGCGGCGATTGGCGGCGCGGCTGTGGCCGGGGCCGTGGCGGCCTGGGCGGGGCCCGAGGCGACGGCGAGGGCGGCGGCGCCCCCCAGAACGGTGGCTGCAAGACTCTTCATGGCTGTATCTCCCCTGTGGCGCTCCGGATTGCGCCGGGCGCCTTGATCGAAGGGCATGACCCTCCGCCGGACATCCTGCCGCAAACGGCCGGGCCTGTATCCTCCCAGGGCCGCTACAGCACCGCGTAGTACTCGAAGAGCGAGTGGTCGCCGCGGCGTTCGCCCTGGCCAACGAAGAGGGTGCGGTTCATCCACTGGTGCGGTCCCGGCGGCGCCTCGAAGGTCGGCGTGACGCGCACGTAGGTGTCGGCGGGGTCGACGGACTCGCCACGCTCCAGCCGCGCCAGCACCTCGGGCGACTGCCAGGCCAGGCCCCGGTTGTGCACATAGATCGGCGTCCCGTCGGCGGCCTCGAGCAGATAGTGGGCTTCGAATTCGACCATGCCGTCGGGCCAGATGCGCGGCCAGTCGCCGCCGCTCTGGGGCGACACCTTACCGGTCAGCCGGGGCCCCTCGACCTCGCCGCCGAGCACCGAGACGAAGCCGCGCGTGAACCCGCCGTGCACCGGGCCCAATCGCAGCCGCGGTCCCGGGCTGAACTCCAGCCGGATGCGGAAGGCGAAGTCCAGGGCCAGGGGCTTCATGTGGTCCTCAAGTTCAGGGCGGGCCGGCGGTCGACACCACATAGCGCCCCGCAAGGCTGCCGTCCCGCAGGTGGATGCGGATCTCGGCCGGCTGCCCCCCCTGGGCCATGGCGGTGGCAAGCCGCCGCGCGGAGCGCTCGGCCTGGCCGCCCTGGCTGAACACCAGCACCTCCACCGCATCCGCCGTGACGGTCCATCCCGCCGACGTCGGCGAGACGTCGATCACGTGGCGCTCTCGATCCAACGCCACGATGCGCCGTTCAGAGTCCCGGACTTGGGTCATGCTGACTCCTTCGATCTCGTCGCGAGTGCGAAGTCCGGCCGGACTGCGGGCGGGCGGTCCGGCCGGACACGCTGACGAGGCCTGGGGGGAGGTAGCCTCGCAGCGATCGAAGCCGGCCAACTGAGCGCGGAGCGCGGACGGCGTGCGGCGCCGGCTTCGAAGACCTTTTCGTCCGCCCGCGAGGCGGTTGTTAGACCCCTTTGCATCCGTCTCGTCACATTTGGGCCTGAACTTTCGTCCGCCGCGGGCGTTCTGAGGCCGGCCCGACGGCGCCCCGACCTTAACGGGGCTGGTCCGAGCGCGGCCATGCAAGGAAGAGCACCATGAAGATCATCGTCGGAGCGGCGATCGCCGCCCTTATCCTCGTCGGCGCGCAGGCGGCGCTCGCCCAGCCGAAGCCCGCCGAATCCGCCGCGGACGCCGCGCAGGACCGGCGCGTGGCCAGCCTGAACGCCGCCCAGCAGGCCCACGACAAGGCCCTGGCCGACCGCGAGGCCCAGTTCAACGTCCACCACAAGCACGTCGAAGATCAACTGGCCGCCGCCCGCAAGGCCGGCGACAACAGTGCGATCGCCCGGCTGGAAAAGCTCGAGAAGGCCGACCAGGCTCACGTCGACGCCGAGAAGAAGCGCGAACTCGCCGACCAGACCCACCTCAGCCATCTGAAGCAGCTGAACGCCGCCGAGGCCAAGGAAGACCACCCGACTCATTGAGCGAGGCGTCGGCTCGCTACGGTCCCACCCACGGCGCGTGTTTGTCGGTGAACCAGCCGAGCCAGCGCTCGGCGATCAGCCAGTCGCCGGCGGTCTTGACGCAGGTGTCCTTGGACCAGCCGGTGGAGACGATGACCTTGCGATCCTCGTCGAAGTACCACTTCACCACCGTCCAGTAGGAGGTGACCACGCAGCGCTGGTCGTCGCCGTCGACGAACAGGTGGGTGACCTGGTGCTGGCGGCCGCGGAAGTCGGGGCGGGCGATGAACTCGGTGGCGAAGCGGGCGATGGCGCCGGCGCCCTCGTAGACGTTGCCCTGGGTGTCGCTGGCGCGCCCGTCGGGCGTGAAGCAGGCCACGACGCCCTCCACGTCGCCAATATCCAGGGCCCATACGTAGCGACCCAGACGATCGTAGATGGCCGAGCGGTCCTCGACGCTGAGGGTCATTACATTAGGCCTTCGGCTTGAGGAACGGGGCCATGCGCCAAAGCACCGGATGGCCGTCGAACTGGTGCTTCAGAGCGCCCGCCACGTGCAGGAACAGGTTGGCGAGGGCGATCCAGACGAGATAGTCGGTGTGGATGTCCTGCAACTGATGGCGCAGGGCGCGATTCCCGGGGCCGCCCATGAAGCCCAGGCCGGGCAGGTCGGGCCAGTAGAAGCCCCAGAACGCGAACGGCTCGTGGCGGGCCGAGACCAGCGCCCAGCCGGTCAGCGGCAGCGCCAGCATCAAGAGGTAGAAGAGCAGGTGGCTCGCGCCGGCGAGCAGCCGCTCCCAGGACGCCAGGCCGGCCGGCAACGGCGGCGGCGGATTGAACAGCCTGACCCCGATCCTGACCAGGATCAGCAGCAACGTGGTCAGCCCGATGGAGATGTGCAGGGTCTGGATGCGGTCCTGGGCGGGGGAATGGTCCGGCACCAGGTGGTTCATGTACCAGCCAAGGCCGATCTGAACGAGGATCAGGATCGCGATGGTCCAGTGCAGGACGATGGCGACCCCGCCATGGGACCGGTCGCTGGACGTTCGGATATCGGCGCTGGCCATGCTCTCGGGATCTCACGCTGCGTAGCGCACCCTGACTAGTATGGTTCTGCCGCCGCCGCTACTTCGGCGAGCCCCTTGACGCGTGCGCCCCCTTCAGATCGCCTCTTGCGCGAAGTCCGCGCAAACGCTCAGCTTGCAAAAAAGGGGAGGGCCGCATGGCGAAGTCCAGGGTCGTCGCGGAGGGGCCTCCCGCCCCGCCGATGTCGCTCGAAGAGCTGCGGCGCCGGCGCACCCCGCCCCGCCACATCAACGCCGAGCTGAAGGCCAAGCTGACGCCGCTGCAGAAGCTCGCCGTCTGGATCACCGGCCATGTCGGCACGATGGGGTTCTTCCTGGCCATTCTCACCTGGACCGCCCTCTGGCTCGGCTGGAATCTGCTGGCTCCCAGGCGGCTTCAGTTCGATCCGCCGATGGCGTTCGTGTTCTGGCTGTTCATTTCCAACATGATCCAGATCCTGCTCATGCCGCTGATCATGGTGGGACAGAATATCCAGGGAGAACATGCGGAAGCCCGCGCGGAATACGACCTGGAGGTCAACGTCAAGGCCGAGCGCGAGATCGAGGTGATCCTGTCGCATCTGGAATACCAGAACGCTATCTTGCTAAGGATGATGCAGCGGCTGGACGACAACCTCGGCCAAGCGCGGGGCAAGGACGCCGGCGCGTAGGCCGGCTAGTCGCGTTAACCTCAGGGTCAGGCTGCTATTGGTACCAATACCAAGGGAGGCCGGTATTCGCAGCGTCCGCCCGTCGAGAAGGGGCCCAGGATTGGACCAGGCCATTGCCATCGAGCAGGCCTACTCGCCAACCGACCCCGGCGCACAGGAGCCTCTGGTCGGGATGACCGATCCCGAGGTCCGGCTGCGCCTCGCCATGTCCGTGGCCAGACTGGGCGACTGGTGGACCGACGGCGGCGAGTACATCCACTTTTCCACACGCGCAGCCGAAATCTACGGGCTGGGCCCACGGCAGTCGGTGAAGCGGAGCGATATCGACGGGATGATCCCCGCCGATGACCGCGAGCCGGTGCTCAAGCGGGTCGCTGAGGCGCTGGAAGCGCAGCAGGATTTCGACGTGGAGTACCGCGTCCGCCGCGCCAGCGATGGAGCCATCGTCTGGGTCCTGGGGCGTGGCAAGGGCGTCTATGACGACACGGGACGGCCGATTGGCCTGCTTGGGGTCGTGGCGGACATCACGGCTCGCAAGCGCGCCCAGGAGGCCGAGCGCCTTCGCATCGAAGAAGTCGATCACCGCGACAAGAACCTGCTTATGGTTGTGCAGGCGCTGATCCAGCTCACACCCTTCGACACCCGCGAGGCCTACATCCAGGCGCTGACGGGCCGGGTCTCGGCGCTGGCGCGGACACACAGCCTGCTGGCGCGCGCCCAGTGGATCGGTGTCGGCCTGGAAGAGCTGGTGCGTCAGGAGCTGCAGGCATTCGATCGCGCCCAGGGGCATCGCATCGTCGGGCCTCTTGTGAGGATTTCAGCCACGGGCGCCCAGCCGCTGTCCATGGTGCTGCACGAACTCGCCACCAACGCCGCCAAGCATGGCGCCCTGAGGATGCCCGGCGGTGTGCTGAGCGTCGAGTGGGCCTTGAACCCCGACGGATCGCTGACGGTGATCTGGCGCGAGCCGGGCGCGTCGGGATCGGACCCGGAGACGGGACCGGGCTTCGGAACCCAGCTGCTGGACCGGCTGGCCGTCCAGCTCGGCGGATCGGTACGCCGCCGCATCGATGCCGACGGTCTGGTCGCCACCATCGCCATCGGATCCGAGCACTTCACGGCCGGCTCGACGGTCTGATCAGCGCGGACGGAAGTCCTGATCCGCGTATGCGGAGGCGTCTGGCGCCTTTATCGCCACGGCGTCGTGGTTCAGGCTGCGGTGGCAGACGTTGCAGGCTTCCGTGACCTCCGCATAGGCGGCGTCGAACCGCTTGGCGTCGCGCGCCTTGATCGCCGCCTCGAGCTGGTCGAGCGGGCCGTGGATCCTGGCGTTGACGAGAGCCGCCGTGTCGGACCCGTTGTAGGTGGGGATGGTGCGGGCGATGCGGTTGAAGGCGTTTCGCAGCTCGCTGGCTTCATAGCCCAGGTAGGCCCAGTTGCGGGCCCTGCCGGCGATGCCGATCTTGAGATGGCGCGGCTGCACCGCCATGGTCATCAGGTCGCCCATGCTGGGGTGGTAGTCCGGCTGCGCCGCCGGGGCCTGGGCGCCGGCCGGCGATAGCGCCAGGGGGCCCGCCGCGAGCGTGGCCGCCAGGGCCAGGCCCGCGACCTGCAGCCACTTCGATCGTCCGCTCATGGCATGATCCACCTGTATGCGGGCACTCTATCCGCGTCGCGGCTAGCCACAAGGCGCGGGGCGTTCAGCGAGCCGCCGGCGCCGGCGCGGGCCCTGTCCAATCGGTGTTCGCCCGCAAGGGATCGCCCTTTGCGATGCGCCGGTCGATCGCCCGGGAGATCATTCGCGCCGACCATTTGTGAGCGGTGTAGAAATCCGAGATCGCCGGGCCCGCCAGAGGAATGGCGGTCACCGCCGTGCGGCTCGCCATCAGAGCGGCAGAAGCCAGCAGCACTGACGCGGGGACGCGGGCCCGCACGCCCTGTACCAGCAGGAACGCCGCGGCGGCGGCGCTGTAGACTTCGCCGACGACGGGAATCCAGCTCAGAACGCCATCAATGCCAATGCTTACCGGTCCCATCCGGACGATGGAGTCCGACAGCCGACCCACGGTGTCCACACTGGCCCGGATGGCTGCGAGATTGGGTTGGCGTCCGCCCATCAATGCCAAGACCTGCTCGAGAACTTCGCCGAGCGGGTGTCCGCCGGCTTGGCGGCTCTAACGCGCCTGGCGTTGGTTGGATGCGGTCGCCGGAGGGTGGAAGCCGAGCCGGGTCAGCGAAGCGACCTCAGCTCCTTGGCGGCGGCGGCCAGCTCAGCCCGGAAGGCCGGCTTGGCGAGCATGGCCCGGCCGATCCCTTCCCCCAGGGTCTTGCCGCCGGCGAGATCGCTTCGGAAGTGCATGGCGCAGACCAGCCGGCTCTCGGCGTAGAAGTTCGCCCGCGCCATCAGAGCCTGGCTCTTGGCGGGCGCCGCCGCCGCCAGGACCGTGGCCATGGCGTAGCCCATGGTTGCGTGGCCGCTGGGATAGGAGGTCAGCGGCTTGTCGTCGGTGGAGCAGGGCTTGAGTGTCGGATCGACGATCCATGGCCGCGTGCGCCTGTAGAAGGCTTTGGCCCCGCTGGCGGCCACCTTCTCGTCGTGGCGCACGTCGGCCAGCAGCTTCGTCGTTGCGGGAAGGCTGCTGAAGCCCGGCCCGAACGTCTCGGCGAACACGCCCCCGTCCTCGTTCACCTCTTCCCACTGGGCCTTGGCCATCCGGTCCGGGCTGGCGGCCGCCTGGATGCGATGCACCTCGGCGAGCTCGCTCCTTTCTCGCGCCGAGCCCATGGGCGGCGGCGGCGCGAGGTGGGTCGCGAGGGCAAGGTCGGCGTCGGTGAGGAACAGAGGCGCCTCAGGCGCCTTCGTCTGTCCCTGGGCGAGGCTGCCAAAAGAAGCAGCGACGACGAGGGCGGCAAGCGCAGTGACGGATCGGCGCGTCTGTTGGTGAAGCACGGCCGGACCCCTAGAAGCTCGCCCGCAGCGAAACCTGATAGTTGCGCTCTGGCTGGTAGTAGTACTGGTCGAAGGGGGCGCCGTTCACGCCGATCTTGGTGACGTTCTGGCTGTCGAACAGGTTGTAGACGGCCGCCTCGATCCGATAGCGGTCCCTGAAGCGGTAGGTCAGGGTCAGATCGGCGCTGTTGTAAGGCGCGATTCGATAGGCGGCGGGCTCGCCCTCGGCCGCCCACTGCTCGCCGACGTACTTGTCTACGGCCGAGATTTCCCAGCCCATCGCCTTCCAAAGGGCTCCCACGGCTGCGGTGTACTTGGGGGCGTTGGCGATCTGGGTCCCGACGCCCTTGGCCGTCGCCTTGTTGACCGAGCCGTTGGCGAACACGAACAGCTGGGGGGTGGCCGAGACGGTCACCTGTCCCTCCAGGCCCTTGTAGATCGCCCCTCCCAGGTTGAAGAATTTGGTTTCCCCGATATTGCAGGTCGGATCGTTCACGCCGCACGGCGCGGACTGAACCTTGTTGTTGAAGTCGATGTAGTAAAGGTCTCCATCAACACTGACGCGATCGCCGTGATAGACCGTGCCGACCTGGTAGTTGGTCGATGTCTGCGGCTGCAACTGCGAGGTGTTGGGGTTGGCGATCTGCAGGACCTTCAGCGCCGGCTCGAGCAGGCCGGTGGCGAACTGGCCGTAGACGGACCAGTTGTCGAGGATCTTGTAGTTGGCCGTGGCGAAGTACAGCGTCTTGGCGATGGTGTCGCTGTAGGGAGCGCCGTTGCGGGTGGTCTGGTTGAACGGGCCATAGACGTTGCGCGTGAAGTGGAAGTACTTGATGCCCGGAGTGATGGTGAGCTTCGGGGTCACCCTCCAGACGAAATCGGCGAAGGGCTCATACTGGTCCCAGGTCGAGTTCTGGTCATAGACCACGTCAGCCGGGGCGGTCTGGCCCGCCTTGGTCTTCTCGCGCGGATCGGACGCGCCGGTGGTCAGGTCGAAGTCGAAGCGACTGCGGTGGGTCTTTGATTCCTCGAGCCAGATCCCCGCCTTGAGTTCGCCGAACGGCAACTCCTGGTTCACCCGCAGGATGTCGCCATAGACGTGATAGTAGTTGAGCTTGGTGTAACCGGGGACGTCCAGGTTGCCCTTGGGTCCGGCCTTGGTCCCGAGCGGCGTGGCGCCGGTAACGTCCAGCGCCGACAGCGTGTGGTTTGAATAGTAATATGCGTATGCGGTATTGTCTACCGTCGCACCAGGCATAATAGTGCCGGTCAGCTTGATGTAATCGAAGTTTGTCTTCTTCTTGACGACGTTGTAGTCCTTGAACGAAAAGGTGGTCGGGTCGTTGTTCAGGGCGAAGGCCTTGCCGAAGGTGGCGACCTGGGCGAGCGTGGCGCCGTTGTTGTCGTCCTGGTGCACCTTCGTGTAATTGTAGGTGGCGTAGAGCGTCAGCGCCCAGTCGCCAACCAGCGGGATGACCGCCCGGCCCATCTGGTTGTAGGCGTGGGCGTCGCTGTAGGTCAGGTAGCCGTTTGTGCCGAGCTCCGCGAAATTGATTAGCAGGCGGGCGTTGTTCAGCTGCTGGACGTCGCCGCTGTTGATCTTGGTCACGGACTGCCAGGTGTCCCAGGAGCCGTAGGTCACCGTCTCGGTGATCCGGCGCTGCTCGCTGACCTCGGGCGAGAACAGGTTGATGGAGCCGCCGAAATTGGCCTGACCAAGCTGGCTGGCCGCCCCCGGCCCGCGGTCGACGACCACGCCGCCGATGGTGGAGGCCGGGAAGAATGTAGTCGAGTGGTGCGTGGGGTCGTTGGTGTCGCCGAACGGAATGCCGTCGTAGGTGATGGTGTATTCGCCGTCCTGAAAGCCGCGCAGCGTCGTCTTGGCTTCGTAGAGGCCCGGTCCGTTGAATGAGACGCCCGAGACGCTGGGCGCCAGCAGGACAACCTGGGTGAAGTCGCCGGTCTGGGGTGTGAACTGGTCGATGACGTCGTGGGTGATGATCGACTGCGGCTCGGTCGCCTCCAGAGAGGCCTTGGAGGGTGCGGCCTCGGTCACCGGCGTCTGGCCGACCACCACCAGTTCATGACCGCGGCCGCCGTAGTCGGCAGGCTCGTCCTGTCCAGACGCAGGCGTTGACGAGCCGTCAGCAGCAAGGGCAGGCGCCGCGGCGGCGAACGACATCCCCGCCGCCAAGATAATGATCAGTGGCCGGACGGACGCCGAACGGCTCAAACGCTTCCGAAGACTGAATGCCATGGACCAAGCCCCTTGAGAAGATCTCAGGGGGCTTTGAGCGGGGAAGTGCGTTACAGTTCAAGTGAAGTTTCTGTTGCGGTCTCGTAACAGTTCAATTTCAACTAAAATAGCGCGTCGTTTTACTGAAATCGTTGTGGCCGGCCAAAGAATTGGCGCCGCAAAGGCGGTTTTCACATAAGCAATCGATGACGTGCCTTACGTCGCAGTGTAGCACCCGCCCCCTAGCCCGAGGCCTTGCCGGCTTTCGCGGCTTCCTCCGCCGCGTGCTTCTCCAGGGCCAACTGGGTGGCGGCGCGGGAGGCGCCGCTGAAGGTCTCGCGGTTGTCGCCCATCCAGTCGTAGGAGGCGGTCCGCCGCTCGTTGCGGCCCGCGAACTTGGGCATCACGTAGCGGGCGAACAGCTCGAAGGACTTCTTGGTGGTCTCCGGATCGGCCCAGTTCTGGCCGAGGATCAGCATGCAGCCGAACCCGCCGGTCTTCTGCCAATAGCGCTCGAGTTGCTCCACGGCGTCGTCGGGGGTGCCGATCACGGCGGAGTGGTTGGCGATCATCTCATCGACGGGGCCGAGGCCGATGCTGGCCGGGCCCAGCGCGCTGACCTGGTAGGAATAGCCCACCCACTTGTCGAAGCCCCACTTCATGTCGTCGATGGCCTGTTGCCGCGACTCGGCGATGTGGAAGGGCGCCATCAGGCGAAGCGTGCCGCGGTCCATGGCGCGGCCGTTGGCTTCGGCGGTGCGGCAGGCCACGTCCCAGTTGACGTCGAG
>FTDU01000696.1_pt1 | contig 11731 bp, 11 predicted proteins | sample 1640041 | NCBI WGS metagenome assembly FTDU01 (sample SAMEA3914816, study PRJEB12502) | metagenome | biome: forest; material: soil | place: USA | collected 2011-09-16 | depth 0.3 m | reverse complement strand
CGCCGACCACCTTCCAGTCCGAGCCTCGCAGCCGGATGGTGTCGCCCACATCCAGGTCCTTGAACTGGCTGCGCGCCTGCTTGCCGACGATCAGCTCCCGCACGGCGGGTCTGAACATGCGTCCCGCGGTCAGCTTGAAGTTGGGATCCTTGGCCAGCCACTGGGCGGAGACGCCCACGAATCCGGTGTTGGCCGAGCTGCCATCCCCCTTCTTGGTCACTTCCACCACGATCGTCGCCTGGGGATCGACCAGTGGCTTGCCGTCGCTTCCCTTCTTGAGGCCGGGCGCATCGGCGATGATTGCGGCCTCCTCCCGGCTGATGGAGCCCATGTAGGCGGCGGTCGCGCCGGCCGAGAGGATGATGACTCGGTCGGGTCCGCCGCCTTGGGTGGCGGTCTGGGTGAGGCCGGCGTTGATGGCCAGGAGCGAAACCATCACGGCCACCACGCAGCCGACTCCGATGACCGTCACAAGGGACGCGCCGAGGCGCTGCGGCAGGCTGCCGATGTTCATCGCGGTGACGGAAACAATCTGCTTGAGCATTGATCTGTCTCCCTCAGCGGCCGGCCAGGGCGTCGACGATCTGCAGGCGCATCGCCCGCAGCGCCGGCGGCAACCCGGTCAGGAAAGCAAGCACAACCGCCGCCACGAACCCGAACGCCAGGGCGGGCCCGGGTTGCATGGCGAAGCCGATGACCGACTTGATCGGCTTGAACACGGCCACGGCGATGCCCAGACCGATCGCCGCGGACACCAGGCAGAACACCAGCGTTTCGGCCAGCACCAGCCAAAGGACGCCGCCGTCGGTGAATCCCAGGGTCTTCAGGACAGCCAGTTCCGGGGTCCGCTCGCGCACCGACTGCATCATCACTGCCCCGACCGACAGCAGCAGGGCGAAGAACACCGCCGCCATGATGGCGCGCACGACCAGCGAGATGTCGCCGATCTGCTTCAGCTGGTTCATCGCATATTCGCGCTGGGTGGCGGTCTTCGTCTCGTGCGGCGAGTTCGCGAACAGCGCGTCCACGTCCGACGATACCCGCGCCGCCTTGTTGGGATCGGCGACCTTCAGGATCAGGAGGTTGGCGGTGTGGTTCTGGCTGGTCCGTCCCTCGTCAATGTAGGCGTAGTTGATCAGCAGGCTATTGGCCCCGAAGTTCGGATCCTTGGACGTGTAGATTCCCGCGATGGTGACCGGCCAGGTGGCCGTGCCATCCCGGTTGGGCCAGTACATCGAGCGCAGCGGGATGGTGTCCCCGACCTTCCACCCCTGGCTCTTGGCCAGGTCACTGCCCATCAGGGCGCCGGTACGGATGCGCCGCATCGTTTCGAGCGCGGCAGGACTGGCGCTGACGGTCGGCAAGGCGGCGAAGAAGCTCTCCGGGTCGACGGCCAGCGCCTGGATGAAGTTTCCCGGCGAGCGATAGGTCGATGTGAACACCACAAGCGGGGTCACCGCCTGCACGTCCTTGATCGTCTTGATCTGGGCGATATGGCCGAGGGGCAGGCCCTCAAGGATGCTGACCCGACTGAAGGAGTAGAGGATGTCGGCGCGGGTTTCCTGCACCGCGTTGTCGATGCCGCTGGAGAAGCCCTGCAGCAGGCCGAACATCAGGAATGCGTTGACGATGGACAGCAGCGTCAGGATCGCGCGGCCCTTCTTGCGCCAGATCCCGGCCCAGACGAGGGGGAGGAATTTCATGCGGCCGCCCCCACCGGTTGGTCGACCAGTGCGCCCTTGTCCAGGTGCAGGATGTGCGAGGCGAACTCGGCGGCCTTGGGATCGTGCGTGACCATGATGATGGTCTTGCCCTGTTCGCGGTTCAGCAGTTGCAGCAGGCCCAGGATCTCCTCCGCCGTCTCGCGGTCGAGGTCGCCGGTAGGCTCGTCGCAGACCAAGAGGGTGGGGTCGGCCACGATGGCGCGGGCGATGGCGACGCGTTGTTGCTGGCCACCCGACAGCTCGGAGGGTTTGTGGCGGCGGCGATCCGTCAGCCCGACCAGCTCAAGCGCGGCACGGACGTTCTGCTTGCGCTGGCTTCCCGAAAGGTTGGTCAGCAGCAGCGGCAGCTCGACGTTCTTCTCGGCCGAAAGCGTGGGCATCAGGTTGTAGAACTGGAAGATGAAGCCCACGTGGTTGGAGCGCCACCTGGCCAGCCTGCCGCCCGACATCCGGTCCAGCCTCTCGCCGCCCACGGAGACTTCGCCGGCCGTCGGCTTGTCCAGGCCCCCCACCAGATTGAGCAGGGTGGTCTTGCCTGAGCCCGAGGGGCCCATCAGCGCCAGGAAGTCGCCGGACTCGATGTCCAGGCTGAGGTTGTGCAGCACCTCGACCCGCTGCTTGCCGCGCTTATAGCTCTTGACGACGCCCTTCAGACTGACCAGCGCGCTCATCGACTCCCCTTCCGATCCAACGCTTGTTTCAACCGCCCGACTTGACCCGCACCTTCTGGCCGTCGTGCATCTTGTCGAGGTCGCCGAGGGCGACCTGATCGCCGGGGCTGAGCCCCCCGATCACCACCTGGTTCGAGCCGTTGCGCTGTCCGAGGCGCACCGCGCGGCGCTCCAGGGAATCGCCGCTGACGACAAACGCCTCGCCCTGATCGGGGCCATCGGCCTTGATCGCTTCGGCTGGAACGGTGACGCTGCGGACCGCCGGCCCGGCCGCGGCCGGGCCGGGCGTGGGGCTGAGGAACGACACGCGCGCGCCCATCTCGGGCACGATCCGGGCGTCTTTCTGCTTGAAGCCCACGCGCACGCTGACCGTCGCCTTGGAGCGGTCGGCGGTGGGGATCACGGCGATCACCTCGGCGGGAATCTGCCAGTCCGGATAGGCATTGAGCTTCACCGTCGCCGGCATTCCGTCCTGGACCTTGTTGATGAAGCTCTCGGCGACGTCGACCTCGACTTCCAGGGAGTCCATGTCGACGATGGTGCCGATGCCCGTGCGGGTGAAGCCGCCCCCGGCGGATATGGGCGACACCATTTCCCCAGGCTGGGCCGCCTTGACTGTCACCACGCCGGGGAAGGGCGCGCGCACAATGGTGTCGTCCGCGGCCCGGCGGGCCATGTTCAGCCCCGCGTTGGCCACCGACACCTGCCGCTGGGCCACCTCGAGCTGGGCGCGGGCGGTGTCGTAGGACGCCCGGGAATCTTCCACGCCCTGGGCGCTGAGATAGCCCTGGGAGAACATGTTCTGGCTACGCTGGTAACGGGGCCCTGCATTGGTGACCGACACCTGGGCGAGCTTCAGGCTGGAGGCGGCCTGCTGCGCCTGCGCCTGCGCCTGCGCCAGGGCGGCCTGGGCGTTGGAATCGTCCAACCGGGCGATCACCTCGCCGGCCGCCACGTGCTGACCTTCCTCGATCAGCACCTGCTGCACCTTGCCGGTGATCTTGCTGGAGACGGTCGCCTGACGGCGGGCCACGACGTAACCCGAGGCGTCCAGCAGCGAAGCGCCCTGCGCCGCGCCGCCCGCAGACGAGGCTGCCTGCGCGGTGGCGACCTGGACGGCCAACCTGTCGGGCCGGGTGATCAGGAACCAGGCGGCGGCCGCGACGGCGGCCAGAGCGATCACGCCGCCGAGAATCCACAGTACACGAACGCCCCAGTCGCCGCCGCTCTGAGGCGGCGGACTGCGGTCGATATGAAGCTGGCCGAGCAGTGTCGCCTTGTTCATGCGACCCACGCCCTCAGGCTCCCCCGGAGCCGATTGATATATAGCATCCCCCGCCTTCGATCAGGCTGCGTCGGCGGGACACTCTACACGTTAAGCGACCCCGGCCGCGTTAAACTTCCTACACCATGTGGGCGGGCGATGACATCTGCTCAAGAGGCCTGTGCGGATGCAGCCGCGGTGCGCTTCGGAAAGATCAGCCGGGACGGCGGATTATCCCCTCCGGACCAGATGGAGCCCGGCTCGAAGAAGCGGCCGGCGCTGCGTCTGCCATCCAGCACCAGCGACTGGATGAAGGCGGTGCTCCGGTCGAGCTTGGACGGATAGTCGAGGTCGGCCAGATCGAGTTCCACCACCCTGATGGTGATCGGGACGTAGCGGTCCGCGAGGGACGGGTGGTCCGGCAGGAGCTGGTTGATCTTGTCGACGAAGTACAGCTCCTGGCCGAGCGACAAGTTGCCGGCGAGCTCGTTGCGCCGGTCGACGATGTCGCTCATCGCCACCGGCTCCTGGGCGCGGCGCTGGGGGTTGATCTGCACCACCCAGATCTCGTCGGGGCGCAGGTCGGTGAACTCGCGGATGGGCGGATTGGTGGAGAACAGGCCGTCCCAGTAGAGGTGATCTCCCGCCGGCACGGCGCGGAACAGCGGTGGAATAGCGGCGGAGGCGACCAGGTCGTCCTCGGTCAGCGTCTCGCCCTCGAAGACGACGCGCTGGCCCGTCCGGATCTCGGTGGCGCCCACCAGCAGCTTCGGCGCGGCGCGGGCCGACGGGCTGCGCGGCAGGGCCTCGAACCGGATGTGCCTGCGCAGCAGTTGGCGAAGCCTTCCCTCGGCCATGGGCTCGTAGAGATAGGGGCTGACCTCGGCGCTCACCGGCATGCGCGCCAGCCACTGGCCCCAGAGGTTGAGCGCCACGTCCATCCAGTCCTGGGTCTCCAGGTCCCGCCAGAAACCGAGCAGGCGATGGATGGCCTCGGCCGGGCCGCCGTCGATCAGTCCTGACCAGGCCAGGGCCGCGCACACCGCGCCGCCTGACGTCCCACTCAGTCCCACCAACTCGAACCGGTTGCGGGTCTCCGGAGCGAGCAACCCGCACAGGATCCCGGCCACGAAGGCTGCATGGCTGCCGCCTCCCTGGCAGGCGATGGCGACTTTGGGTGCGGGCACGCTCACTCTCCGGGTCCCTGACGATGCGGCGCCCAGGTCGGACGGGGCAAGGTCGCACAACCACGCCGACGCCAAGCGATGCCTTGCGCACTCCTGCTGGGCGAAGGCGCCGCCGAAACGGGCCGGATCAGACCCCGAGCGCGCCCATCTGGGCTTCGGGATAGCGGGTTCCCTTCACCTGGCCGTCGTCGATGGCGTCGGCGAGCGAGCGGGCCTCGGCCGGCGAGAGCTGGATCTCCATCGCCGCCAGGTTCTGGCGAAGGTGGCTGCGGCGCTTGGTGCCGGGAATCGGGACGATGTCGGGGCCCTGCGCCAGCAGCCACGCCAGGGCGAGCTGGGCCGGCGCGCAGTCCTTGGCCTTGGCCATCTGCACCAGCGGCCGCAGAAGGGCGGCGTTGCTCTCGATGGCGCCCTGGTGGAAGCGCGGGTGATCGCGCCGGCGGTCGCTCTCGCCGAGGTCGGCGAGGCTGGCGATGGCGCCGGTCAGCATGCCCCGGCCGAGCGGCGAATAGGGCACGAAGCCGATCCCCAGCTCCCGGCACGCCGTCAGGATCTCAGCCTCGGCGAAGCGGCACCACAGGGAGTACTCGGTCTGCAGGGCGCTGATCGGATGGACCGCGCTGGCCCGTCGCAAGGTCATCACTCCGGCTTCGGAAAGGCCGAGGAATCGGACCTTGCCCTGCTCGACCAGCCGCTTCATGGCGCCGACGGTGTCCTCGATGGGGACGGCGGGATCGACACGGTGCTGGTAGTAGAGGTCGATCACTTCGACCCCCAGCCGCTGCAGGCTGCGCTCGCAGGCTTCGATGACATAGTCGGGGCGGCCGTTGACGGCTACCTTGCCGTCGGGCGTGCGCACGTTGCCGAACTTGGTGGCGATGATCGCCTTGGCCCGATAGCCATCGGCCAGGGCTCGTCGCAACAACTCCTCGTTGGTCCCGAAGCCATAGAGGTCGGCGGTGTCCAGGAAGTCGGCGCCCGCATCCAGGGCCTCGCGGACCGTGGCGACGGCCTCGGCCTCGTCGACCGGGCCATAGAGGCTGGTCATGGCCATGCAGCCGAGCCCCAGGGCCGAGACCGTCAGCCCTGATTTCCCCAGCGATCGCATCTGCATCCGGACCTCCATCGACGTTGCGGAGCTCAAGATAGCCTTTCCCGCTGGCCCGGGCACGGGGACCTTGCTCTAGTATCGGGCGTCGGCCCTCGCCGGCCGGAGCCCTGTATGGTCCTGCCCCTGCTTCCTACGACCGTCATCGGCAGCTATCCGCAGCCCGGCTGGCTGGTCGATGCCGCACGGCTGAGGGCCCACCGGGTGCCCCGCGTGCGCGCCGACGACATCTGGCGGGTCCCCGAGCCGTGGCTCGCCGAGGCCCAGGACGACGCCACCCGCATCGCCATCCGGGACATGGAGCGGGCGGGGATCGACATCATCACCGACGGGGAGATGCGGCGCGAGAGTTATTCCAACCGCTTCGCCCTGGGGCTCGAGGGCCTGGACGTCGACCACCCGCAGAGCATCACTGCCGCCCCCGGCGTGAAGGTCGACGCGCCCCGGGTCGTGGGCCCCATCCGCCGCCGCGGGCCTGTCGAAGTCGCCGACATGGCCTTCCTGCGGGCCAACACCGACCGGACCGCCAAGATCACCCTGCCGGGTCCGTTCACGCTCGGTCAGCAGGCGGCGGATGCCTGGTACGGCGACGACGAGGCGATGGCGATGGACTTCGCCGCCGCCGTCAATGCCGAGGCTCTGGACCTGCAGGCGGCGGGGGCCCAGGTCATCCAGCTCGACGAGCCATGGCTGCGGCGCGATCCGGCCGCGGCGTCGCGCTACGCGGTCAAGGCCATCGACCGGGCGTTCGCAGGCGTCACGGCGACCCGGGCGGTGCACCTGTGCTTCGGCTACGGCTTCCTGGTGGCCGGCGCCAAGCCCAGGGCCTACGGATTCCTCGAGCAGCTGGCCGGCAGCACGGTCGACCAGATCTCGGTGGAAGCGGCTCAGCCGGGCCTGGAGCTTGGCGCGCTGGACGCCCTGTCGCCCAAGGCGATCATGGTGGGCGTCCTCGACCTCTCGACAGAGCGGGTCGAGACCATAGACGAGGTCGCTGATCGGATCCGCGCGGCCCTCGGGCACGTCGCGCCAGAGCGTCTGATTCCCGCCCCCGATTGCGGCATGAAGTACCTTACCCGCGAGGTCGCCTTCGCAAAGCTGCAGTCCCTGAGTGGCGGCGCCGCGCAGGTCAGGCGCGAACTGGGCGCTGGCTGAACCTGCCACGGGGTCGCCTGGGTCAGGCGGTTTCCGAGATCGTGGCTCTGTAGGTCAGCACGCCATAGGCGATCTCGTCGTCTTCGATCAGGTTCTCGACCACCCTCTGGAGCACCGCCATCGCCGTCTCCCGTTGATCCTCGGGAATTCCGGCCAGTGCGCGCGCGCTGAAGTCCCGGTTGCCGGCGCGGGCCTTCTCGATGATGTCGTAGCCTCGCTGGTGCAGCGTCAGCAGCACCCTGCGACGATCGGTGGGCGAGGTGGAACGTTCCACCATGCCGTCCTCCACCAGGAGATCGACCGTGCGGGTGAGCGTGGTGCGATCGACCGGGCTGAGGTGGGCCAGTTCGGTCATGGTGCAGGTCCCGAGCCGGCGGATCACCGCCAGGGCCCGCCACTTGGGCAGGGTCAGGCCGAACGCCTCCATCTCGCGGGCGAGTCCAGCGTCCCTCCGCCTGGAGGCGTGAAGCACCAGGTAGAAGAAGTATTCCGGAAATCCCAGGCCGAAGGTCCGGAACAGCGCCGCACTCGACCACTCCTCCGGCTTGCGTCCCGCTCGGCTCATCACTCACACTCCGACGGATTCGGCTGAGCGCCCCGCCATCGCCTTCCCGTCTATAGGCGAAGCGTCACCAAGGTGCAAACGCACTAGGTGCAAACCCAATATCTGCATTGCTATTAAGTGCAAATGCACCTTTGTCATTGACAATCGCGTTAGGTTTGCAGAGAAAGCGCCGCCATGTCGAGCGACCTGGACGCGTTTGCCGACCCAAAATGGGCCGCCATGGGGGTCCATTTTGTCGCAGTTGTGTGTATTTACACGCTTCTGGGGGTTGCGAATGCGACATCCAGGGGCGCCCCATCATACTGTAGCCAAGGGATTTGATTATGCCGAGACAGTCCAAATCCTTCGATCTGGAGCCGCGCGTCGACGCCGTGGACATTGATCTGCAGTGCGCCCTGGCGTTTGGCCGGACGGCTCTCAAGGCTCTCGTGGTCCTGTCCAGCGACGCCTGCCTCACTGTCGACCGCTGCCTCTCCGAAGAGATCGCGGCGATCAGCCTGGAAGGCCATCCGTCGTCGCCGGCGGTCGAGTCCATCCTCGAGGACACGCGCAACATCCTGAGAGCAGCCCGCGAGGACTTCCTGAAGTCCCAGGCGCTCGAGGCCCGCCTGATCGAGGCGATGCACGCCCTGAACAACCCCGGCCAGGACTGACCCAGCTCAGACACCGGTATCAAATGTCACCTTCAGGATCGCAGCCCATGACGTCCGATACTCCGCGCTATCAGGCAGGCGCATGCGCCGACGCCGTGGATATAGACCTGCAGTGCGCCCTGGCGATGGGCCGGGCCGCGCTGAGGGCGCTGGTCCTGGTGTCTGACGACGCCTCAAAGACGGTCGACCAATGCATCGGCGAAGAGCTGGACCTGGCCAGGATGGATCCGGCGCCAGGGTCTGAACTGACCGCTTGCCTCCTGCAGGAGATGCGCGCCCTGCTCAGGCAACGGCGTCATGAGCTCGAGCGGGCCGGCTTCCTCAGGGAGCAGATCGTGGTCCACGCCATGAGCGCCCTGACTATCTGCGCCAATGACTGATCGCGGCGTGGACCCGTCAGACGGACCCATCCCCGGTGATCACCAGCAGCAGCCGTGCCGGGGTGCTGGTCCGGGACAGGAAGGCGTGGCCGATCCGGCCGTCGAAATAGACGGAGTCCCCGCTGGACAGTTCGAGAGGGGCATAGATTTCCGACAGCATGGTCGCTTCGCCCGAAATCACGGTGGCGAAGGACTCTCCCGACAGCCGCTGCAAGGGGCCGTGCACGGCCAGCTCGGTGACCGTGACGTCCAGGAAGATGGGCGTGAAGGCCTTGGACAGCAGGTCGCCCGCGGGGACGTGGCCTTCGTGGACGCCAATAGAGCAAGGCTCGCCCCCTCCCGCTCTAGTTACGGACCGCCGCCCGGACGCAAGCGGCGCCGTGTCGGCGTGCGAGAAGATGCTGCCTTCGAGGTCGACATCCAGGGCGGTGCACAGGCGGACAAGCTTGTCGTGGTTCAGCGAGGTCTGGCCAAGCTCCACCTTGGACAGGGTGGAAAGCGGTATCCGGGTGCGCTCGCTCAGGTCAGCAAGCGTCAGGGCCTTGGAAAGGCGCAGCTTCCTGACGGCGGCGCCGACCTCTGTGGAATGACGCCCACGCATCCGAGCTCCTCTGGCCAACGACAATCAAGGTTTCGTTAACAACCCTGGGAATCCACGCCAGCAACGTAGGCGGCATTAACAACTACAAATGTCTAAAATTCTCTTTCATTCTCACAATTAACGGAAATTTTGTCAATCGCGAGAATAATGGCTGAGTGTCGCCCGCATCAGTTGGGCGAACAGTTCGAGAGTGTATCGCCTCGGCGGGTTTGCTGAAGGGCGAGCGGTTTCAACCGGATAACTTTGCGAAAGAGATCAAAGCCATGTCGCTCGCCAACCTCAAGATCTCCAGAAAGATCACCCTCTCCTTCGCCCTCGTCGTCTGCGTCGTGCTTGTGATGTGCGGCGTCGTCTTCACGGCGATGAAGTCAACCGAGGCCGCGACGGCGGCCGACGAGCACAGCCGCGATGTTGTGGCGGTCGTCAATACGGCGTTGAACGCCCTGGTCGAACAGCAGAACGCCGTGCGCGGCTTCGTCGGCACGGGCGACGAGAAGTTTCTCAAGACCTATTCGGACCGCTCGGCCGAATTCTCGAAGGCGGCCGAGGTGATCTACAAGGAGCCAGGCGACGAAGCGGTCGAGGATGCGCTGAAGGCGGACGTCGCCGAGGTCTGGTCCCAGGAGGGAGAGCAGATCGCCATGCGCCGCGATCCGGCCAGAATGGCGGAGGCGCTGGCGTCCCTGTCCACGCATGGCAGGTTGACCAAGGTCAGGGCCGAAATGGGCCAGATCACCGAGCATCAGCGCGCCGAACTCGCGCGCCAGTCAGCCAGGAAGAGGGACGCTTTCCGCCTTGCGGCGCTGACCCTTCTGATCGGCGCGCTCGCCGCGGCCGGGCTCGCCGCCCTGATGGGGTGGCTGATGACGCGGGCGATCGCCGCCCCGGTCATGGGCATGACGAAGGCAATGAAGAGCCTTGCGGCCGGCGATCTGGGCGCCCAGGTGCCTGCGGTCGGTCGCCGCGATGAAATCGGCGACATGGCGGCCGCGGTCCAGGTGTTCAAGGACAACGGCGTCGCCCTGAGGCAGGCCGATTCCGAGAAGCAGCGGCTTGAACTGGAGGCCGGCGAAGAACGGCGCCGGGCCGACGAGGCCAAGGCGACTCTGGCCGCACAGCAGGCGCTCGTCGTGGAGGGCCTGGCCGACGGCCTCGCCAAGCTGGCGGACGGCAACCTGACGTTCCGGCTGACGCAGGATTTCCCTGAGGATTATCGCAAGCTGCAGGACGACTTCAACGGAGTGATGGGCCAGCTTCAGGAGGCGATGACCGTCATCGTCCAGAACGCTTCGGCCATGACGGCGGGGGCCGGCGAGATCAGCCAGGCCGCCGACGATCTGTCCCGCCGTACCGAACAACAGGCCGCCACGCTGGAAGAGACCGCCGCCGCGCTCGACGAGATCACCTCGACCGTCAAGCGCACCGCGGAAGGCGCCGGCCAGGCCAACGCGGTGGTGGTCACCGCCCGGCTCGACGCCGAAAAGAGCAGCCTTGTGGTGGGGCAGGCGGTCACGGCCATGACCGGGATCGAGAAGTCTTCCCGTGAGATCGGCCAGATCATCGGCGTGATCGACGAGATCGCCTTCCAGACCAACCTCCTGGCGCTCAACGCCGGGGTGGAAGCGGCCCGGGCCGGCGACGCCGGCAAGGGCTTCGCCGTGGTGGCTTCCGAGGTGCGGGCGCTGGCCCAGCGTTCGGCCGAAGCCGCCAAGGAGATCAAGGCGCTGATCTCGACCTCGTCCCAGCAGGTGGGCGAGGGCGTGGACCTGGTCGGCCAGACCGGCGAGGCGCTGCAGCGGATCTCCGGCCAGGTGAACCAGATCTCGAACCTGGTGTCCGAGATCGCCTCCTCGGCCCAGGAGCAGGCGACGGGCCTGTCTCAGGTCAACACCGCGGTCAATCAGATGGACCAGACCACCCAGCAGAACGCGGCCATGGTGGAACAGTCCACCGCCGCCAGCCACTCCCTGGCCCAGGAAGCCGACGAGCTGTCCCGCCTCATGAGCCGGTTCGAGATCGGCGAGCGGCCGGTCGCCAATGACCAGGCTCGAAGCCCGGTCCGCGAGAGCCAGGCCTTCGGCCGCGGCCGTTCGGCCGTCCGGATGAAGACAGTGGGTTCGTCCGCCCTTCGCCAGCCGGAACAGGACGGCTGGAAGGAGTTCTAGACCGCGGTCGCCAGGGATCCCTGGCGCGACAGTCCAATCAACACCGCGGTGCGTCCGTGATCTTGGGGGTAGCAGTATGAGCGTTCAGGACATCATCACGCCCGGCGGGCGGCGGGAGCTGGTCTCCTTCCACGTCGGCGAACAGGCCTTCTGCGTCGACATCTGCGGAGTGCGAGAGATCCGGGGCTGGGCGGCGGCGACGCCTCTGCCCAACGCGCCGGACTATGTGCGGGGCGTGATCAATCTGCGGGGCATGGT
>FTDU01000719.1_pt1 | contig 12072 bp, 8 predicted proteins | sample 1640041 | NCBI WGS metagenome assembly FTDU01 (sample SAMEA3914816, study PRJEB12502) | metagenome | biome: forest; material: soil | place: USA | collected 2011-09-16 | depth 0.3 m | reverse complement strand
CGACGCCACGCTGCAGCGCGTGCTGTCGCACCTGGACCTGCCGCCGGATCCGGCCTGCGCGCGGTTCTACGAGAGCGACAGCCGCGTGCGCACGGTCAGCCGCGCCCAGGTGCGCCAGCCGGTGAACGCCCGGGGCCTAGGGCGATGGCGGGCCTATGCGGCGGAGCTGGCGCCGCTGATCGGGGAACTGGACGCCGTAGGCGCCCTCGATGGCTGGAATTCCTGACGGTCCCATCGACCGGGCCTGTTTCAGAGTCTAGCGTCCTGACGCCACTGGGAGCCCCGCCATGGATCTGTCGCCGCACCGCTGGACCGAAGCCGGCGAGGCCCTGTTGCCGGAGCTGGTCGCGTTGCGCCGTTCGATCCACGAAGAGCCCGAGATCGGTCTGCTTACGCCGCTGACGACGGCCAAGGCCAGGGCGGCGCTCGAGGGCCTGCCGCTGGAGATCCGCGAGGGGACCTCGACCACCGGCTTCGTCGCCATCCTCCGCGGGCCGGCCAACGGGCGGACGGTGCTGCTGCGCGGCGACATGGACGCCCTGCCGATGCACGAGGACACCGGCCTGCCGTTCAGCTCCAAGACGGCCGGCGCCATGCACGCCTGCGGCCACGACACCCACGTCGCCATGCTGGCTGGCGCCGCGCGGGCCCTTTGCGAGCGCCGCGACGAGCTGGCCGGCACGGTGATGTTCATGTTCCAGCCCGGCGAGGAGGGTCATCACGGCGCCCGCTTCATGCTGGAGGACGGCCTGCTGGATCCCCTGCCCGACGCCGCCTTCGCGCTGCACGTCTATCCCAATATCCCCACCGGTCAGTTTGCCGGGCGCGCCGGGCCGCTGCTGGCGGCGGCGGACCGCTTCGTGATCACCTTCAAGGGCCGTGGCGGCCACGCTTCGGCGCCGCACGATACGGTGGACCCGATCCCGGTGGCCTGCGAGTTCGTCACCGCCGTGCAGGCCATGGTCACCCGCCGCATCTCCGTGTTCGAGCCGGTGGTGGTGACGGTGGCGCGGATCGAATCCGGCTCCACCAACAACGTGATCCCCGAGACGGCGCTGCTGGAGGGCACCATCCGCAGCCTCTCGCAGGCCTCCCGCGCCAAAGCGCACGAGGGCGTGCGCCGCCTCGCCGCCAACATCGCCGCCGCGCACCTGGCCGAAGCGACGGTGGAGATCATCCCCGGCTTTCCGATCACCGTCTGCGCGGCCGAGGCGGTGGGCGTCGCCGAGCGCGCGGCCCGGGCGCTCTATGGCGAGGACGCCTGGCTCACCCTGCCCGACCCGATCATGGGCGCGGAGGACTTCTCCTACGTGCTGCAGAAGGTCCCGGGCGCCATGGTCTACCTGGGCGCCACGCCCGAGGGCGGCGACTGGCGGCAATGCTGCCCCCTGCACTCCAACCGCATCGTGCTGGAGGAAAAGGTCATGGCCCGCGGCGTCGCCATGCACTGCGCCTTCGCCGAGACCTTCCTCGCCGAAGGCTTCGCGGACGGGGGCTAGCGGATCGAGAGTTTCTATTGAGTTGGACGCCAATCTCGCCTTCAACTCGCTGGGTTGTGCGAGCGAACGTCGCGATCAGCTCCGCTCCAAGGGGGAAACGAAATGCCGAGCAAGATCATCCGGACTGCGCTGGCCGTGGCGGCGGCGGGGCTGGGTCTTTTGGGCCTCGCAGCGCAGGCGAGCGCCAAGAGTTGCGATCGCGCCTGCCTGATCGGGATCACCGACCAGTATCTCGCCGCCGTGGTGGCGCATGACCCGTCCAAGGCGCCGCTCGCGCCCGGCGTGCTGTTCGTCGAGAACGTCCATCGGATGCAGCCCGGTGAGGGCCTGTGGAAGACCGCGTCAGGCGGTCCGACCACTTTCAAGATCTATGTCCCGGACGTGACGTTGCAACAGGCCGGCTGGATCGGCGTGATCCAGCAGGACGGCAAGCCGATGATGCTGGGCCTCCGGCTCAAGATCGAGAACGGCAGGATCACCGAGGCCGAGCACCTGCTCGCCGCGCCGCTCCGTGGCGGGGACAACCCCAACATCGTCACGCCCCGCCCGGGCCTGGTGAGCGAGATCCCGGCCGGCAAGCGGCTGGCGCACGACCGTCTGCTCGCGATCGGCAAGACCTATTACGACGCGCTCGACGACAACGACGGCTCCAAGATGCCGTTCGCGGCCGATTGCCAGCGGCGCGAGAACGGCGTGACCACCGCGGGCGAAGGCGCCGGCGGCCCGCCGACCAAGGACGCCAATCCGTCGCCGATCGCGCACGACTGCAAAGGCCAGATGGACTCGGGCTCGTTCATCTACATAGAGCGCATCGAGAACCGGCGGATGATCGCCGCCGATCCGGTGACCGGCCTGGCCATGGGCCTGTCGCACTTCCGCCACCCCTTCACCAACCTGCCCTACAAGGTGAAGCACATCGACGGGTCGACCTCCGAGCGCAACGCGGAGAACATGCCCTACAAGCCCTTCGACATGCCCGCCGCGCACATCTTCAAGATCGGGCCGGAAGGGACCGTGCACGAGATCGAAGCGGTCGGCTTCACCGCGCCCTACAACTCGCCGACGGGCTGGGAAGGGACGCCTTGAGCACTGGACATCGATAACACGCTCTACACCGTCGCTCGCCTGCTGCGCTCCGGTTCGGCGCGATTGGCGGCGGGGATGGACCTGTCGGTCGCGGACGCGCGGAACTGGCGCGGATGAACGGCGGCGGCCCGGACGTGACCAGGAAACAGGGAGCTTCATGAACAACCAGACGGGCGGGTCCACGCCGCGCCCCGGCGCCTACAGTCTTGTCGTCGTCGGCCTGCTCGCGGTTGTCTACACGTTCAACATGCTGGACCGGCAGCTGCTGTCGATCCTCTCCGAACCGATCCGCAAGGAGCTGAATCTCAGCTACACCCAGGTCGGGATGCTCACGGGCTGACGTTCGCCCTGTTCTATACCGTGTTCGGGATTCCGCTGGCCTGGCTCGCCGACCGGACGCACCGGGTGCGGCTGATCGCGGCCGCCCTGACCGTCTGGAGCCTGTTCTCCATGAGTTGCGGCCTGGCCTCGAACTTCGCCATGCTCGCCCTGGCCCGGATCGGCGTCGGCGTGGGCGAGGCTGGCGGGTCGCCGCCCTCCTATGCGGTCGTCTCCGACTATTTCCCGCCCCGGCGTCGCGGGACGGCGATGGCGATCTATTCACTGGGCTCCCCCTTTGGAACCGCGCTCGGTTCGGCGGCGGGCGCGGGGATCGCCGCAATCTACGGCTGGCGCGCCGCGTTCCTGGCGGTCGGTCTTCCCGGCGTCCTTCTCGCCCTGATCGTGCTGATGGTCATCCGCGAGCCCAGGCGGGGGCGGCTCGACGCGTTTGCGGAGGGGAAGACGGCTCACGCCGCCAGCCTGCCGCTGCCGAAGGCGATCGCCGCCTTCTTCGCCAATCCGGTGCTGGTCATGACCGGGGTTGCGTCCGGACTGGCGAACTTCGTCGCCTACGGCTTTGCGAACAACGCGGCGGCCTACCTGATCAGCAACCGGCACATGAGCCTGGCGCAGGTCGCCGTCGACTACAGCGCCGTCGTGGCGGTCGCCGGAGGGATCGGGCTGTTCGGCGGCGGGTGGCTGGCGGATCGGCTCGGGCGGCGCGACCGATCGGCCTATGCGCTGGTCCCGGCGGCGGCCCTGACGATCAGCCTTCCGTTCCTGCTCGCCTTCCTCTGGGCGCCGAGCTGGCCGGTCGCCCTGGCGTTCATGGCTGCGCCGATCGCGATGAACCTGGTCTTCCTGGCGCCGGCGATCGCTGTCGTCCAGAACGCGGTGCTGCCGGGCCAAAGGGGGACGGCGGGGTCCATCCTCTTGTTCCTGATGAACATCATCGGCCTGGGCGGCGGGCCGCTGTACGTCGGACTGGTGGCGGACCACTTCAAGCCGGCGTTCGGAACCGTGGCCCTGAGGTTCGGCCTCGCCGCGCTCGTCCCCTTCATCCTGCTGGCGGTCCTCGCGCATGTGATTTCTGCACGCGCGATGAAGCGGGACGCCAACCTCGGCGCCCTCCTGGCCACGGCGGCGCCTGCGCCGATCTGACCACGCCTCGGCGTCGGCCCCCCGCGGCGATCCGGGGGGAATCATGGGCGTCGGTCGGTCCATCGCCATACCCAAGGCCGACGGCCCTCGACGTGGCTGAGCACGCAGATGAACCGGAGGCCGCGACCGAGCAGGCGCTGGACCACGCCAGTCCGGCGGCGATGGCCCTGGCGCTCGATCGGCATCGAAGGCGGCAAGGCGCTCTGCCGGCGACCGGGACCTCGACCAAAGGATTGACGTCCCATGCCGAGCGTGAAGTCTGAACAGCACGGCGCAATGGGGGCGAGCATGGGACGGGCAACACGGATCCTGGCCGAGGGCGTCTACTTCGGCGAAGGGCCTCGCTGGCGGGACGGGCGGCTGTGGTTCAGCGACTTCTACGCCCATGCGGTGAAGTCGGTGTCGCTGGCGGGCGACGTCAGGATCGAGGTCGAACTCGACGACCAGCCCTCCGGGCTCGGCTGGATGCCGGACGGATCGCTGCTGATCGTTTCCATGATCAGGCGCCAGCTGCTGCGCCGCTTCTCCGACGGACGGATCAGCCTGCACGCCGACCTCAGCGCCGTCGCGGACTTCCACTGCAACGACATGGTGGTGGACGCCGCCGGTCGGGCCTACGTCGGCAACTTCGGCTTCAACCTCGAGGCCGCGATGGCCGAGCGCGGGCTCGAGGCGGTGCTGGCCGACGCCCCCACCGCCAGGCTCGCCCTGGTCCTGCCGGACGGGCAGGTCCGCGTGGCGGCGGGCGACATGCACTTCCCCAACGGATCGGTGATCACCTCCGATGGCCGCACGCTGATCATCGCCGAGACGTTCTCCGCACGGCTGACCGCCTTCGACATCGGCCCGGACGGCGCGCTTTCGAACCGGCGGGTCTGGGCCCCGACCGGAGGTCGGCCGCCCGACGGGATCGCGCTCGATGCGGACGGCGCGATCTGGATCGCCAATCCGATGGGAGCGGAATGCGTGCGCATCGCCGAGGGGGGCGAGGTGCTGGAGGCCATCGACACCGGCCAGGCCTGCTACGCCTGCATGCTGGGGGGCGAAGACGGCCGCACCCTGTTCATGCTGACGGCGGCCGCGCTCGGAGACGACACCACCCCCCCGCCGACGGGGAAGGTGCTCGTCGCCACGGTGGAGGCAGGACGCGCAGGGCTGCCGTAGGCCTCAATGGCGCGCGCGCCTAATAGTAGAGGACTTCAAGGCTGATCGACTCCGGAAAGTATTCCGTGACGCAGCCCTTTTCCGTGAAGGCGGTGGCGTTTTCCTCCTCGCCTTCCAGCAAGATCCCATCATTCCTGATGCCGGTCGCCCAGCTTCGGGCCGCGCGCCGTGGATCGAACAGGTCTGCAGATCGTCGGTATAGCCCAGGTGGGTCGGAGGCGGCAGTTCCGGAGCGCTGGCCTATTGGCTATCCGCCATCCGATCACGCGCCGACTTAGATCCTGAGCCTGGCGCCTGTTCGGCGTTTCCTGGGCGGTTCGTCGCCGCCGCCGAGGACGTCGGCGCGTTTGGCGGGACGGTGGCCCCCGGCGCTGGCCGCATGCCCGTCACCGTTTGGCGGCCGTGCCCGGCCTGGGCGTCCGCCGACGGGGCCTGCGCCACCACGCCGGCGAGGCTTAGGATCGCCGCAAAAGCGACCGCGAATTCCTGAGAGGCCTTGGAACGCGCCGCCATGGCCAACCCCTTATGCAAGGGATCCAAGCCTAGGACGTGATCTGTGATCGGCCAGCCTGGAGCCGAGCGCGTTCCTGCTCGCTGAAGACCCTTGCACGGCTCAGGAAGCGGACTTCGAGACCAGGCGCCGCTCGCCCACGCGCTCGGATTCCCTGTCAACGGCGGACCAGCGTGACAGGCTCCTCGCCAGAGCAACAGCGCAGTTCCATGGAATTACAATTTCCCGGATACCGCGCGGGCCGGTTAACCTGACCTATCGGCGATGAACATGTTCGCGGCCACAAAGGTCAACTTCGCACATCTATTGTACGTGTGACGCCTTGTCGCACGAATTAATAGTAAATCTGCCCGTAACCATGTCGTATGTGTTGTGTCGTTAGGCATATATATTGGCCCGTTTTTCACTAGTCCAGTCCATACTCCAGTCAAGACCGCGATTGCGACGGTCATGGAAGTGGGCTGGAGGTGGCGGTGTCTCACAAGTGTTTGGCGACTGTGGCGGGGTGCATCTTCACCGTCGCTCTGGGCATGGGCGGCGGCGGCGCCTGGGCCAAGGACGTGCGGATCGCGTCCCTGCTGGCGTCGAGCGACGCCTCGGCGCAGAGCTCGGTTTCGGAACAGGTCGGGCGGGCGGCCTCCGACGACCTCGGAGCGGGTCAAGACGATCCTGGCCTGGTTACGGTGACGGCCGGAAGGCCCACCGCTCCGGCCAAGGGCCCGCACAAGGCGAAGGCCGCCAAGAAACACGGCCCTTGCGTCCACGGCGAGTGGGTGAACGAAGAAGAATACAATCCCTTCACCCTGTCCTGCACGGTCCTGGACGACTAAGCCTCGCCTGAGAATCCGCGGTTAGCCAGGCGCCGCGACGCGCACTTCCGTGGCCGTGAGCATGGCCTCGAAGCGCGGATCGGCCCGGAGCGGGTCCAGGTCGGGATCGACGCGGGCGTGGCGGAGCTCGCTTCCGGTCGCCTTGGCGAAGTAGGGTTCCAGCAGCTCGCACGCGCGGTCGATATCGCGCAGCTTGCTCAGGGCGCAGGCGAGGTTATAGCGCATGGTCCGGTTGTCCGGATCGACCCTGAGGGCGCGAGCGATCCATTCCCGCGTCCGGCCGCCCTCGCCGAGCGCCGCCAGGGCGCCCGCACCGAAGCCCAGCGCCTGTCCATTGCCAGGATCCTGCGCCAGGGCCCGCTCGGCGCGCTCCAGCGTCATCCGCGCCGCGCGCTGTTCGCCCTGCACGTCGCCGACCGCGGCGTAACAGGTCATCAGCATGGCCGGGGAACGAAACGACGTCTCCATCAACGCCGATGCCCGATCGTAGAGGCCGATGGCGTCGAGGGTCCGACGCTGCACGAACCGCATATGGCCGGCTGTCGACAGCACCTCGTAGGAGTCGGGGTCCAGACGGAGGGCGGTTTCGATCTCCGCATCCGCCTCGTCGCCGCGCCCGCGATGAGCCAGGTGCCGCGCCCTGACGGCGTGCGCCTCGGCGAGGTCGGCGTCGAGTTCCAGCGCGCGCTCGGCGCTCGCCAGGCCGTCGCCTTCAGCCTTGCCGAACCTGAAGAACATCCATGTCTGGGCCAGGCCCATCAGGGCCCAGGCATGAGCGTATAGCGGGTCGAGTTCGACGGCGCCGCGGCACAGGCGCACGATCGTGTCGTACCCGCCGACGTCCGTGTTGCCGCTGACCCAGTGCTGGCGGGCCATCAGATAGAGATTGTAGGCCTCGGGGTTCGCGGTCCCCCGCCGCCTGATCGCCGTCTCTTCCTCAGGCAGCAGCTTCAGCTTCAGGGCGCCGACGATGGCCTGGGAGATCTCGTCCTGCACGGCGAAGATGTCGGTGAGGTCGCGGTCGTAGCGCTCGGCCCAGATGTGGCTGTCGCTGCCGCCCTCGATCAGCTGGGCGGTGATACGCACGCGGCCACCCGCCTTTCGCACGCTGCCTTCCAGCACGTGACTCACCCCCAGCTGGCGGGCGACCTGGCGCACGTCCACGTGCCGGCCCTTGAACTGGAAAGCGCTGTTGCGGGAGACGACCGACAGCGCCGAGACCTTGGAGAGGTCGGTGATGATGTCTTCGCTGATGCCATCCGAGAAGTACTCCTGCTCGGGATCCCCGCTCATGTTGGCGAAGGGCAGCACGCAAACCGAGATCCCCGCGGCGCGGGATTGAAGCGGCGGACCGACGGGGGCGCCCGCCAGGGCGCTCACGCTAGAGACGACCTTGCCCCAGCCTGGCGCGTCCAGGTCGCCCGACCAGCCGTTCAGGTCGGCGCACTGGATCTGGTTGAACGGCAGCGGCAGGACGGCGTCATCAACGCGCAGCTGCACCAGCGTGCCGGCTTCCCTCGCCAGGTCCGCCTCGGCGCGGACCCACTGGGACTTGCCGGCCTCTGCCGACCAGATCACCACAACGGCCCTGGCGGCGCGCAGGCGCTCCTCGATCACCTCGGCATAGGCGCGGTGGGCCGGCAGCTCGTCATCGCGCCAGACGCTGTAGCCCAGCCCGCGCAGGGCTTCGGCCACCGTCTGGGCCTGGCTCGCCGTCGAGCGCGCGTAAGAGATGAAGACATCCGACATTCCGGTGCGACCCTACCCCGGTCCGCCAGTCTGCGCCCAGTGCGAAGAGCTGTTCGGGGTCAGGCTGTGCTATGGGGTTGCATGCCGGTGCGCATGCGCAAGACCCTGCTGCTCGATCTGGACGGGACGCTGGTTGATCCCGCCGAGGGGATCATCGGCAGCTGCCGGCACGCTTTGGCGCGCATGGGAGCGCCGGCCCCCGAAAACGCGGATCTCCGCTGGATCATCGGGCCGCCGCCCCGGGAGACGTTCACCAAGCTGCTGGGCGGGCGCGGCGATCCGGAGGCGGCGCTGCAGCACTATCGCGAGCGATACGGCAGCTGGGGCCTCTACCATGCCAGGCCCTATTCCGGCATGCTGGAGGCGCTCGAGAAACGCGCAGCCGACGGAACGCGGCTGATGCTGTGCACGGCCAAGGCGGCTGTGTTCGCCCGAAGGGTGGTGGATCACTTCGGATTCTCGCCGATGCTGAGCGCGGTCTACGGGCCCGATCTGGACGGCCGCTTCGACGACAAGGGCGACCTGATCGCACACCTTCTGGAGGCCGAGGCGCTCGATCCCGGCGACGTCTGCATGGTGGGCGACCGCGAGCACGATGTTCGGGCGGCGGCGCGCCACGGCATTCCGACAGTCGGCGTCCTCTGGGGCTATGGCGGCAGGGCGGAACTCAGCGCGGCGGGCGCTGCGGTGATCATCGAGACGCCCGCCGAACTCCTGGTGTCCTGAGCCGCCCTACGCCACCTGCGCCATCGCTTCGCCTGCGCTGACGGCCTCGAGCGTTTCGAGCAGTGCGCTAACCTGGATCGGCTTGCCGATGCAGCCGTCCATTCCGGCGGCGAGGTATTCGCTGACCTGGTGGGTCATGACGTTGGCCGTGAGGGCGATGATGGGCGTGCGCGCCCGCCCGGTCGCGGCCTCGCGCTGGCGGATCAGGCGCACGGCGCCAGGCCCATCGAGCTTCGGCATCTGGACGTCCATCAGAATCACGTCCCAGGCCTCCCGCTCCCAGGCCTCGACGGCCTGTTCGCCGTCGTCGACCACGGTGAGGTCCGCGCCGATCTGGTGCAGCAGGGTCTTGAGCACCAGCTGGTTGACGGTGTTGTCCTCCGCCGCCAGCACCTTCAGCACCATGGGCGCGGCGGTCTCTCTGGCGCGCGGGGTCGCGGGGCGCGGTTGGGCGGCGGCGACGCGCACGAGCGGGATGCTCACCCGGAAGCAGGTCCCCCGGCCCGGTTCGCTCTCGGCGGCGATGGTCCCGCCCATCAGCTCGGCGAGCTCGCGGCAGATGGAGAGTCCCAGTCCGGTGCCGCCGTAGCGGCGCGTGGTGGAGACGTCGGCCTGGACGAACTTGTCGAACAGGCTCGCCAGCCGGTCGGGCTCGACGCCCACGCCGGTGTCGGTGACCGACAGCAGCAGGCGACCGTCGCGATAGTCTGCGGCCACGCGCACCTCGCCGGCCTCGGTGAACTTCAGGGCGTTGGAGATCAGGTTGTAGAGGATCTGCCGCACCCGCGTCGGATCGCCCAGGTAGACGCCGCGGGCGCGCCGGGCCGTGGTGAGGGCGAAGGAGAGGCCCTTCTTGTTGGCCAGCGCCGTGAAGGCCGAATGGGCGCCCACGAACAGCTGGGCGAGGTCGAACTCCACCTCTTCCAGCTCCAATTTGCCGGCCTCGATCTTGGAGATGTCCAGGATGTCGTTGAGGATGGCGAGCAGCGCCTCGCCGGACTGGCGGATGACATCGAGCCGTTCGCGCTGGACCTCGGCGAGATCGTCGAAGGCCATGGCCTGCACCATGCCGAGCACGCCGTTCAGGGGCGTGCGGATCTCGTGACTCATGGTGGCCAGGAATGTCGACTTGGCCTGGGTGGCGGCCTCAGCGTCGGCCTTGGCCTCGCGCAACTCGGCTGCGATCGCTTCCATCTCCTTGGCCCGCCGGGCCGAGACGGTGATGTCGCTGGAGGTCACCACCCAGCCGCCGGAGGGCGTGGGACGGCCCTCGTCGCGGATGATGCGGCCGCCAAAGGCCGAGCGCTCCGCCGCAAACGGCTGGCGGGCTTCCATCGCGGCGCGGACCACGGCGACCGCCTCGGGACTCCAGTCGCCACTGGCGACCGTGGATTCGAAGCAGGGACCCATGCGGCGCCCCGGCTGACGCAGGGTTAGTGGCGCCGACGAGCCGGTCCAGAAGCGTTCGTTGCTGGCGACGATCTTCTCGTCCGCGTCCATGACGAGCAGGCCGACGCAGGAGTCCTGCAGTATTTCATCCGCCAACCCACCGGCCAAGGCGCTGCCCGAGCCGGTCGCTACGGGAACACCGGTCTCAGGAACGGACGTGGCGTCCGGCGAGGCGCGGTCGAGCTGGTCGATCACCAGGCGCGCGGCGCCGGTCAGGGCGCTGGCGCGGTTGACCAAGGCCCAGGTCGGCAGCGCGGCCACCACCTGGGACAGGCGTCCCTTGCTCTCGAAGCGCTGGCGGAAGCCGCTGGACCCCACCCATTCCTGAGCCTCGAGGATGAAGCGGCCGGAGAGGAAGACGCCCTGGTTGGCCCCGAGCGCCAGGGCCACGTCGCCGGCGAAGTCCCCCAGGATGTTGCAGAAGCAGTCGAGCGCCTTGGCGCACAGGGCGTCCGCGCCAGTGCGCCCATACAGCAGGACCTCGAGCGGAGTGAGGGTCTTCTCCCGCCCGGACTCAACGATCCCCAACGCCCGGTGCAGCTCGGAAAGCCCCTGCCAGGACAGCAGCCGCTCGTAGGAGACCCGGCCGTAGACCGAGCCAAGCTGCTTCAGCAGCTCGACCTCGAGCGGGTCGGTCGGCGCGAAGGCCATGTGACCGGCCTCGGAGTCGATGACCCGGCAGGTCCCCTCGCCGATCTCCACGCCCGAGACTCCCAGGCCGAGGTCAGGGCTGACGATGGCGTATCGGCCATTCCTGAGGGAGCCGGCCGCGGACGCCGCGGCGCCGATCGGAACCTTGTCGGCGTCGCTGAGCCACTCCAGCGACATGGCGGTGGCCGCCGCGTCGTTGATGACGATGATGCGCTCGAACCCGAACGCCTCGGCGATCTCGGCCTTGGAGAACGACCAGCCCGTCTGGGTGATGGTGAAGCGGTCGCCATTGACCGGCGCGAAGATCGCCAGTCCGGCCACTTTGGGAAGCGGCTGGCGGCCCAGGCCGCCGCAATAGGCGCGGAACGTCGAGAGCACGTCCGGATGCTCGGACACGGCGATTTCAGCATAATGGGTAAACGCAGGGCGCCCGCGCTCCACCCCGCTCAGCAGCGCGAAGCGGCAGACTTGCGGGCCGATCTCGGCGATCAACGCCAATCCACCCAAGCGTGTGTCTCCCTGTCACGGGCGCCAGGCCCGGGCATCGAGCGTCCAGGCTCGTGCGCAGGCGGAAGATCGCCGAACCGGGTTAAAGTTTCTGCCTAACGGAACTGCTCAGTGACCAGTCAACCGCGTCGTAGCGTCACGTCGGGGGCGGGGACAACGCCGCCAGTTCAACCCTCTGCTTGCGGGTAAGCTTGGCGCAGACCTGATCATAGGAGTGGGCGACCAGGCGTTCGACCTCGTCAGGCGGCACGTCGGAGTCGAGGGACACGCTGATCCAGAAGCGGCGGTCCAGGTGGGAGCGGTGGCCGACGCCGGCGTACTGTTCACGCAGGACCTCGGCCAGATGCGGGTCGCACTTCAGGATGACGTATTCGGCGCCGCGGACCGACAGGATGGCGAACATCTTGCCCATCACCTT
>FTDU01001173.1_pt1 | contig 12147 bp, 10 predicted proteins | sample 1640041 | NCBI WGS metagenome assembly FTDU01 (sample SAMEA3914816, study PRJEB12502) | metagenome | biome: forest; material: soil | place: USA | collected 2011-09-16 | depth 0.3 m | reverse complement strand
CGGCAAGCCGATCGATCCCGACCGGCACTTCATCATCTGCTCCAACGTGGTGGGCGGCTGCATGGGCTCCACCGGTCCGTGTTCGCCCAATCCGGCGACCGGCGACCCCTATGGCCTGGCCTTTCCGCTGCTCACCATCGCCGACATGGTGCGGGCCCAGGCGATGCTGCTGGACCAGCTGGGCGTCGAAACCCTGCTGGCGGTGGTCGGCGGGTCCATGGGCGGCATGCAGGTGCTGCAGTGGGCGGCTGACTATCCTGACCGGCTGTTCTCGGCGGTCTGCATCGCCGCCGCCCCGCGCCACTCGGCTCAGAACATCGCCCTGCACGAGGTCGGCCGCCAGGCCATCATGGCTGACCCCGACTGGCGGAGCGGTGACTACGCCAAGCTGGGCGTTCGCCCCGAAAAGGGCCTGGCCGTGGCCCGCATGGCCGCCCACATCACCTACCTCTCTGAGGCGGCGTTGCAACGCAAGTTCGGCCGCGAGCTGCAGCGGGACGGCCTCTCCTGGGGCTTCGACGCCGACTTCCAGGTGGAGAGTTACCTGCGCCACCAGGGCGCGCGGTTCGTCGAGCGGTTCGACGCAAACTCCTACCTCTACATCACCCGCGCGATGGACTACTTCGACCTCGCGGCCAGCCACGGCGGCGTGCTGGCCGAGGCCTTCCGCGCCGCGCGGGACGTGCGCTTCTGCGTGCTCTCGTTCACCTCGGACTGGCTCTATCCCACAACCGAGAGCCGCGACATCGTGCGGGCGCTGAACGCGGCCGGCGCGCGCGCGAGCTTCGTTGAGATCGAGAGCGACAAGGGCCACGACGCCTTCCTGCTGGACGAGCCGGTGCTGCACGCCGCCCTGACGGGCTTCCTGGAATCGGTCGGCCGGGCCAGGGGCCTTAAGTGACCCTCCTGGCCGCGAGCGATCAGCTGGCCTCTCCCGGCGCGCGGTTGCGCCCCAGCCGCGATATCGGCCGTCCGGGAGAGATCCGGCAGGACTTCAGCGACATCCTGCGGCTGGTGCGGCCGGGGTCGCGGGTGCTGGACGTGGGCTGCGGCGAGGGCGCCCTGCTGGAGCTGCTAGCAAAGCAGAAGGGCTGCGACGGCCGCGGCCTGGAGATCAGCACCAGCGGCGTCTCCATCTGCCTGGCGCGGGGCCTGGCCGTGGTGCAGGGCGACGCCGACAGGGACCTCGTGGACTATCCCACCCGGGCCTTCGACTACGCCATCCTGTCCCAGACCCTGCAGACCCTGGTTGCGCCGCGCGAGGTGCTGATCGAGCTGCTGCGCATCGCCGACCGCGCCGTGGTCTCCTTTCCCAACTTCGCGCACTGGCGCGTGCGCCTGTCGCTGCTGGTCAACGGCCGCATGCCCGCCACCCCGACGCTGCCACATCACTGGTGGTCGACCCCCAACATCCACATGTGCTCGCTCAGCGACTTCACCACCCTGTGCCGGGACCTGGATCTGCGCATCGACTTCTGCGCGGCCCTCTCCACCGGCAAGCCGCCGCGGTCGATCAATCCGGACCGCCCGCTCGAGAACTGGCGGGCGGAATCGGCGCTGTTCATGCTGAGCCGCAAAGGCTCGCCGCCGCACGAGGCGCAGGAAGCCACGGAGCCGACGACCCTCTTCGATTAGGGTCGCTTCAACGTGTTCAGCACCCGCGCGCGGATGCTGCCGTAGTTGTCCGGCTGCAAGGGCCCCAGGATCCCGTGGAGTTCCGGCGCAAGGTGGGCGAGGGGATGGCCCTCCGGCCGGAACACGTAGTGATCGAAGAAGGCCCGCCAGGCGGCGCGCTCCGGCTCCGGGCGCTCGCTGATGCTGATCAGCGCCAGCATAAGGCTGGCATAGGGCGCGTCCGGGCCGGCCGCGAAGGCGTCCCACCAGTAGTTCACCATGCCATTGACGGGGGCGGAGGAGTCGACCTTGTGCCACCACAGCTTGGGCAGGTAGAGCGCGTCGCCCGGAGCCAGATCCACCTCGATCGCCAGATGCCGGACCCGTTCGAACCGCGGATACCGCTCCGGGTCGGGCGGCGCGGACGCGGCGAGGCTCACCGGCTGGCCCGCCATGGTGAGGTCGATGGGGCCGACATAGAGGTCGGCGATCGCCTCTGGCGGATAGAGCGTGAACCTGCGCGCTCCGGCGACCACGCAGGCGATGCTGTCGAGGGTGTCGTAGTGGCAGGCCACGTGCGCGGCGTGGCCGAGCCAGAGGCGCGGCGGAACGTGCGCCGGAACCAGCGGCATCGGGTTTTCGCCGGCGAAGGCGGGGGCGTAGGCGGGCGTCGGGACCGAGCCGAGATAGGACGTCGGCTGGTCCTCGCCGGTGGGGCGCAGCACCCGCTCGATCGCCGCGGCGAAGGGCAGGGTCTCCTGGGTGAAATTGAAGCCCGTCAATTCGTCATTGTAGTAGTAGCGCCCCGAGATCTCGGGAGGTCCGACGAAGATGTCGATCGTCGCCGGGGTCGCCATGGCGCTGAGATAGGCCAGCAGGCCCCCATCGGTCCGGGCGGCGCGCGTCGCCGGCCAGTCGGCGACCATGCCGCGGATCACGACCGGCGCGCAGGCCTCGGCGATATCCTGGCGGAAGGTCTCCGGGTCCGGCGTATGGCCCGCGGGGAGAGTGCGGATCGCGGCCTGCGCCATGCTCTGGCTCGCTCTAGAACCGCAGCCCGGCGCTGGCGCGCAGCTTGCGGGCGTTGCGCCGCTCGATGAGCGACGGAAGCTGCTTCTGCGACACCAGCATGGCGTGGATCAGCAGCAGGTAGCCGCGCCGGAACAGCTCCACGACGACCGCATCGCCCAGGCCATCGAGGCTTTGGCGGTTGATCGTATAGAGGCCGCGGATGTGGTGGTGGGCGCCGTCGTCGAAGGCGATGTCCAGATCCACGGCTTCGACCAGGTCGTGCTCGAGCAGCGTCTCGATAAAGACCCGGGCCTGCTCCTGCCCCGCGCGCAGGTCGCGGAAGCTCGCGATCACGCGCTCCAGATAGGCCGTGGGTTTCCCATCGGCGTCGAACACGGCCACGCCATCAGCGCCGCCCAGACGCGGATGGTCGAGATCGATCCCCAGGTCCGGCCCGGATATGTAGAACGGCATCCGCTGCAGGCTCAGCGGCCGGTGGCCGTGGTAGCCGTCGTCGTCGTCGAGGAAGAGGTTCTCCCCCTCGTCGAAGCCGAGCATCGCGCCGCAATAGAACGCTCCGGTGTCGGCGTCCTTGGAGAGGAACAGCGGGCATGCGGTCGCCATCTGCGTGAACTCGCTGGGGACCACCGGGGCGAAACGCTGCGCGTCGCCGAGGCTCGCCGACGGGGCCGCCTTCACCCGCAGGTGGCGGTGGGCCTGGCTGTCGAGCGTCACAATATTGGCCATTCGCCCTCAGATGCGCTGCAAGCCGTGCTGATCGATCTTGCGCAGAAGGTCCCGATGGCGGGGCAACTGGGCGCGCATCTCGTGGGCGATGCGGGCGTTGTCGCTCATCAGCTTGGCGGCCTTCTGAGCGGACCCGGCCAGATCGTCGGCGAGATAGGCGGTGTCATAGCCCATGCCGTAGAGCACGTACTGGTAGCTCGCGGCAGGGAAGATCTCCTCCAGCCGGTCGAATTCGTCGAACATCCAGGGCGACTGGTAGCGCCAGAGCTCCATCAGCTCCTGCAGGCGATCGGGGATGCCCGAGGCCTCGACGTTGTCCCGCCAGAAGGGCGTGTCGCGCCGCTTGGTCAGCGAGTAGTGCAGTTTCAGGAAGTCGATGATGCGGCCCCACCGATAGGAGGTCGTCTCGTTGAAGCGCTTGGCGACGGTGTCCATCACCTCGCGGCAGGCGGGCAGCTGTTCCGCCAGGATCCGCGCCGACAGTTCGATCAGCACGATCGCCGACGACTCGAGCGGCTCGAGGAAACCCGCCGCCACGCCGATGGCGAGGCAGTTCCGCTCCCAGAACCGCTCCCGGTGTCCGCCGCGGATCGGGATCTTGCGGACGCTGAGGCCGTCGGCGGCGGGGCCCAGGTAGGCCCGCAGCTCGCGTTCGGCCGCGTCGTCGTCGATGTAGCGGCTGGAATAGACGTAGCCCGTGCCGCGCCGGGTCGGCAGGCCGATGTCCCAGATCCATCCCGCCGACTGGGCGGTCGAGATCGTGTGGCTGGCCACCGGACTGTCAGCGTCGGGATAGGGCACCTGCACCGCCATGGCCGTGTCGCAGAACAGGACGTCGTCGCAGGGCCGGTAGGGCACGCCCAGGGTCTTGCCCAACAGGTAGGCGTTGAAGCCGGTGCAGTCGACGAAGAGGTCGGCCGTGAGGGCCCCGGCGGTGTCGGTGACCACCGCCGTGATGTCCCCGTCCTCGGCCTGTTCGATCTGCTTCACCTCGGCCAGGACGTGCCGCACGCCAAGGGTTTCGACGCAGTGCTTGCGCATGAACACGGCGAACTTGGAGGCATCCAGATGGTAGGCGTAGTTGACGAGGCCGTCGTACTCGGGTGTGGCGATGGTCTTGGGCGCGAGGTTGGCGTCACAGATGTAGCCCTGCGTGCTCACCGCGTCGCAGAAGCTCATCTGGTCACGCTTCTCGAGCCAGTGGGGAACCAGATTCAGCTGAGTGAAGCCCTGCGGCAGCTGCAGTGGATGGTAGTAGAAGTCGTCGGCCTCGCCGGTGGTCCAGCGGGCGAACTTCGCGCCCTGCTTGAAGGCGGCGTCGCATTCCCGGAAGAAGGCCGTCTCGCTGACACCCGCGTTCTTCAGCGTCGTCCGCATCGAGGGCCAGGTGCCCTCTCCGACGCCCAGAATGGGGATGTTGGGCGACTCCACCAGCGTCACCGAAAGGCGCCCGCGTGAGATCCGCTCCTTGTGGCGCGCCGCGACGATGGCGGCGGTGAGCCAGCCCGCCGTTCCCCCTCCGACGATGACGATCGAGGTTACTGGACGCATGCTGGTTGGACTATCACGTCCCAATCTGAGGGGTCCATCAAAGGACATCGCCCTAAAGGATGAAGCCGCCAGGTCTCCCTGGCGGCCCCATGTTCCAGACTCAGCCGGTGTTTAGAACTTCACCCGCGCGCCGACGGTGAACCGGCGGCCAAAGTCGATCGCGTCCAGCAACTGCTCCGAGAAGCGGCCGTGCGTGCTGAATGTCGAGTTGTTGACGTTCAGTGCTTCGCCGAAGACCGTGTAGTGGCCCATGAAGGTGTAGCTCGCACTCAGGTCGAGCTGGGTGTTCGAATTCACGAACGTCGGCTCGGACCCGAAGTGGGAGTTGTTCTGCTGCTGGCCGAAGTGATCGAGGTACTCCGCCCGCCAGTTCAGGGCCGCCCGGGCCGAGAAGCCGTACTTTTCCCAGAACACCACGGCGTTGGCCGAATTGGCCAGGCCGGTCACGGCAAAGCCGCTGGTCGAGATATCCTTCGGGTGATAGGGCCGATTGGTGCCAACGACGGTTCCGTTGGCCTGGATCCCGAAGCCGGTGTCTCCGAACACGTGCTGGATCGACGCTTCCGCCCCGTACACGGTCGCGCTCGGGCCGTTCACCTGCGACGTGATGCTGAACGAGGCAGCTTGGCCGGTCGTCGGATCGATCACGCCGTTGATGGGCGCCTGAACGGTGCCGCCGACGATGAAGTCGTTGACCTCCTTCACGAACCCGGTGATCGCCGCATAGGAATTGCGGCCGTAGTACCACTCGAAGCCGGCGTCCAGGTTGTCGGAGGTGTAGGGCTTGAGGTTCGGGTTGCCGCCGGTCGCCACCAGGGCGCCGACCCGCTGGGTGCCGGGGATGTTGCTGGTCGGCGTCAGGAAGTTCAGCGGCGCGCGGGTCAGGGTCCTGGAAGCGTCCAACCTGAACTTCAGTGAGTCGGTGAGCTGGAAGCTGACGTCGAGGTTGGGCAGCAGGTTGCGGTAGGTCGTGTTGGCCGTCACCTGCGACTGGGGCCCATAGGCCACCAGGAACGCCGTGTGGTCCGATGGCTGGACGGTCAGGCCGGTCGGCTGCTGTCCGATGCCCGCCGAGGTGACATCCGTCTGTTCAGCCCGCAGTCCGACGCTGAACTTGACCGGAATGTTCCCCAGGTTCCCGTCGCCCGTCAGGCTCATATAGGCCGAGTAGACCGTCTCCGTGATGTGCTGGAAGCTGCCCGGGTTGAGGATGGTCGTGTAGGTCCCGGTGAACGGCGGGGTGCAGCAGTTGGTGTTGGCCCCGGGAATGACCGTGGTCTGCGGATTGCCGAGGCTCTCGAGGTAGCTCTTCACCTGCAGCGGATTGAACACGAGGACGTTCGCCGGCAGCTTGTCGCCGTTGGCGAAGCCGCTGATGAAGTTCTTCGTCGCGAACGAATTGGTGAACCACGCCTGGTTCAGCGCCACGCCGCCCGGGTTGTTCGACGCGGGGCCGTAGCCGGCATAGGCCTGCCAGTCGTTGTTGGCGAAGTCGTCATAGCCCGCGAACGACTTCTCGTCCTGTGTCCAGTTGAAGCCGAACTTCAGCTGCAGGTGATCGCCATGAAGATCGCCGCCGATCTTGAACTGGTTGATCTCGTCGCGGTTCTGGTTGCTGCCGATAGGCAGCACGTGCGAACCCATCAGCCCGTTGCCGATGAACTTGGAAGCGTTGCCACCGGGCCCGGAGGCCGTCGGATAGGGAATGGCGCCCGGCGCCACGCCGGTGATGCCGACGTCGACCCCGTTGATCCCGCCCGGCGAGGACGGGCCATAGCCCACGTCCACGTCGATGCTGCTCAGCTGGCCGCTGGGATTGAGCTTGGAAAGGGAGCGGTCGTAATCCGCGGTCACCGAGAAGCTGTCGGAGAGCGTCCACTTCACGTTGGCGCCCATTTCGTTCAGCTCGATGACCGAACCGTTGATCTGCGCCTGGAAGTCGGTCGGCGTGTTGGTCTGGACGAAGTTGGTGACCGAGCCGTTGGGCGAAAGCGTGACGTTGTTCAGCGAGCCGCCGTTGAACCAGACGCTGTAGCCATACTGGTCCTGGACGATCTTATCGCGGGAATAGTCGTCGTTGAGGGTGATCTCGAGGTTGTCGCTCGGACGGAACTGCAGCACGGCGCGGCCGTCGTACCGCTTGTCCCGGGTGGTCTCCTGGTAGATGCCGTAATCCTGGATGAACCAGCCATTCACAGGCCCCCCCGGCGGGGTGGCGAACTGGGATGGGGCGAAGGTCGTGCCTTCCCAGCCCTGCGTGTTAATGTGGTTGGTCTTGGTCCTGTGGTCGGAATAGGCGAAGTCGGCGAGGAAGCCGATCTTGTCGTCGGCGAAGCTGTCGCTGAGCAGGACGCCGCCGTTGGGCGTGAACTTGCCGTCCTTGGGCGAGTCCGAGCCGGAAACCGATGCGGCCATATGCAGGCCCGGACGGTCAAGCGGCTTGGGGAACTTGATGTTGATCGTCGCGCCGATCGAACCGTCCGAAAGGGCGGCGTCGGGCGTCTTCAGGATGTCGACTTCGCCGACGAAGTCGGAGCCGACCGAACTGAAGTCGAAGCCGCGGTTCTGCGCGCTGAGCGGCGAGGCGACCCGGCGGCCGTCGTATAAGGTGGTGTTGAAGCTCGGGCCGAAGCCCCGCACGGTGATCTCGGTAGCGTCGCCGGTCGATGTCGGCACGCCGCCGACGCTCGAGGTGCCGCGGCTCACCGACACGCCGGGAATGCGCTGAAGCGCGGCGGCGAGGTTCGAGTCCGGGAACTTGCCGATGTCTTCGGAAGAGATCGCGTCGACGACGCCGAGCGATTCCTTCTTGATGATCATGCTCTTCTGCAGCGAACCCTGGATGCCCGTCACCACGAGCTCATTCAGGGTTTCGGTCTTCTTCGCGCCGGCGTCCTGGGCGAACGCCGGGAAGGCGAGGCCGACCAGGGCGATCACGGAAACGCCGGCGGTCAGAGCTGTACGCCGTCCGCACTTCGATTGATTGGATTGCACTTGACGTTCTCCCTCGGTTGCCCGTTTCCGCCGCGGAGTGCCCCGCAGTCGAAGTCCCCGGAATATTCTTCCCGACCGGTGTTTGCGCTAACAGTCAGAGAAGTGTCAAGTCGGAAATGATAACGCTCCCATAACCGAAAGCAGTGTTGCAGATATGCCTGATTGTCCGGGACGCTGCCCATCGCTAACAAGGCCGGAGCCCCTGGAGGCCGGCGTCCCGGAGAACCCAGAGCGCTGTTTTCACAGCCCGTTCTGCATGTGTGTGGGGCATCATGACCGAGCCGGCGGCTGATACCGCGAACATCCGAGATATCGTCGTCGTCGGCGGAGGCACGGCGGGCTGGATGGCCGCGGCGAGCCTGGCTCACTTCCTCCGGGCGACCGGGACGCGGATCACGCTGGTCGAATCAAGCGAGATCGGGACCGTCGGCGTCGGCGAAGCGACGATCCCGCCGATCATGGACTTCATCCGGGTGCTGGGGCTCGACGAGGACCAGCTGATCAAACGCTGCAACGGGACATTCAAGCTCGGCATCAGGTTCAACGACTGGCGCGAGATCGGAAGCTCGTTCTTCCATCCCTTCGGTCAGACCGGCTACCCGATCCAGGGGGTGGATTTCTCGGCCTACTGGCTGAGCCGCCACCGGAAGGGCGGCGGCCCACGCCTGGAGACCTGGTCCCTGATGGCGATGGCCGCCGAGGCGGACAGGTTCTGCCGCCCGATCGCGGAGCACAATTCACCGCTGTCCCAGATCACCTACGCCCTTCACTTCGACGCCTCCCTGTTCGCCGCGTTCCTGCGGGATTACGCGCTGGAGCGCGGCGTCATCCGGATCGACGCGAAGATCGCGGGGGCTGAGCTCCAGGGCGACACCGGGTTCATCGAATCCCTGCGGCTGGAGGACGGCCGCTCCGTCCCGGGCGACCTCTTTATCGACTGTAGCGGCTTTCGCGGACTGCTGATCGAGGAGACGCTGGGATCAGGTTACGAGGACTGGCGCCGCTGGTTGCCCTGTGATCGCGCCGTGGCCGTGCAATCGGAGCGGAACGGGCCCCTGTCGGCGCATACGCTGGCCACGGCGCGCGAGGCCGGCTGGCAGTGGCGCATTCCCCTGCAGAACCGCGTGGGCAACGGCTATGTCTATTGCAGCGACCACATCGACGATGACGCCGCCACCCAGGCGCTGCTGGGGTCGCTCGAGGCGGAGGCGATCACCACGCCGCGCGTGCTGCGCTTCACGACGGGCCGGCGAAAGAAGTTCTGGAACAAGAACTGCGTCGCACTCGGCCTGGCCGGCGGGTTCCTGGAGCCGTTGGAATCCACCAGCATCCACCTGGTGCAGCGGGGCCTGGCGCTGCTGCTCAAGCTCTTCCCGGACCGGAATTTCGCCCAGGCCGACCAGGATCAGTACAATTCCATGCTGGCCTACGAATTCGAGCGCATCCGCGACTTCATCCTGTTGCACTACCTGCCGAGCCGGAGGGACGACAGCGCGTTCTGGCGAGACGTCCGCACGATCGCGCCGCCGGACAGCCTGGCGGGGCGCATTCAGCTGTTTGACAGCCACGGACGGATCTTTCGCGAGGAGCACGAGCTGTTCCCCGCGCAGAGCTGGCTCTACATCTTCCTCGGCCAGGCCATCACGCCCCGCCATGCCGACCCGCTGGTCCGCACCCTCGACCCGGCGCTCGTCGACGGGAACCTCGACAACCTGAATGCGCTGATCGCCCGCTGCGTGCAGGCCATGCCGAAACACGAAGACTTCATCGCGGCGCACTGCGCGGCTTAGAGCGAACTCAAACCGCCCGGGGACTACCCCGTGATCGCCTGCGCGTCGCGTTCGCCGGTGCGGATGCGCAGGGCGGATTCCAGGTCGGTGACGAAGACCTTGCCGTCGCCGATCTTGCCGGTGTTGGCGGCCTGGGCCAGCGCATCCACCACCTTGTCCACGATGTCGGTGGAGACGGCGATCTCGAGCTTCACCTTGGGGAGCAGCTTCACTTCGTACTCGGCGCCGCGGTAGACCTCGGTCTTGCCCTTCTGGCGCCCGTAGCCGCGCACCTCGGTCACAGTCAGGCCCGACGCCCCGGCGCCGGTCACGGCGTCCAGGGCGGCGTCGAGCCGGCTGGGCTTGATGATGGCGGTGATCATCTTCATCGGTCTGGCCTCTCGATTGCTGAAGCGGGGCCGTTGGTAGGCCCGGCGACGGCCGACTCCAAGCGCCATGAGAGACTAGCAGAAACGCCCGCGCCGTTCGCCTGCGGTGTGAACAGCGGCCCGGCCGCGACGGGTTTCAGGGCGGGCGCCGCGTGGCGGGCGCGTGCCGGGGAGAGCCTCGGCTTGACCGCCCAGGTCTGCTTCACTGCTTCCAGCAGGATCAGGCCCGAGAAGGGCGGCCACAGGCGCGAGCCCAACAGCTCAAACCCCTCCGACCAGCCCGCGGTCCAGGCGAGCGGCGGGGCGTAGAGGGCGCGCGACCAGGCCAGCGGCTCCAGCTCTGCCTCGCGCACCAGCTCTTCCAGCTGCGCCCGGGTGAACGGCCGGCCGTGGCCGAAAGGCGTCTTCTCGGCGTCCGACCAGAGACCCAGGCGCGAGGCGGCGACGATCATCACCCGGCCCGATGGCGCCAGCACCCGCCAGACCTCGCGCAGCAAGGCCAGCGGGTCGATGCTCTCTTCCAGTCCGTGGACCACCAGGATCCGGTCGAACAGGGCGTTGGGGAAGGCCAGCTGGGTCTCGTCCACCAGGCAGGCGCGGTTGCGCGAGCCCTGCGGCCAGCTCTCCACCCCCTGGGCGGCCGGCATGGCCGCCACCACCCGGCGGGCCCGATCCAGGCCGTCGAGGAACGGAGTCGCATAGCCGAGCCCGAGCACGTCGAGGGCGCGCACGTCGCCCCAGCCCTCCTGGACCTTGCGGCCGATCATCTCGCGCGCGGCGCGGCCGAGCGGCGTGGCGTAGAACCGGCGTAATTCTAGGACGTCGCGGCGCATGGACCTCACCGATCTATCAGATCATATAGGCTGAATCTCGGAGCGCCTCGATGCCCCTGGACGTGCACCAGTTCCCCTGCCTGAACGACAATTATGGCTTCCTCGTGCGCGACCGGGCCACCGGAACGGTCGGCTGCATCGACACGCCGGACGCCGAAGCCATCCTTGCCGAACTGGGCAGGCTGGGATGGCGGCTCGACATGATCATCAACACCCACTGGCATCCCGACCACGCCGGCGGCAACGCGCGTCTGCAGGCCGAGACAGGCTGCACCATCGTCGGTCCGCGCGAGGTCACCCGCATCGCCCCCCTCGACCGCCCGGTGGGCGAAGGCGACGTGGTGGAGCTGGGAGAGACCCGTCTGGAGGTGCTGGAGACCGGGGGGCACACCCTGGGGCACCTGTCCTTCTACGACCCCGCCGATGCGGTGGTGTTCGTGGGCGACACCCTGTTCGCGCTGGGCTGTGGGCGGCTGTTCGAGGGCACCGCCGAGCAGATGTGGACCAGCCTCGGCAAGCTGGCGGCCCTGCCCGACGAAACCCTGGTCTATTGCGCCCACGAATACACCGCCGCCAACGCCCGCTTCGCCCTCAGCGTCGACGACAGTCCGGCCCTGAAGTCCCGGGCGGAAGCGGTGTTCGCGGCCCGCCAGCGTGGCGAGCCCACCGTGCCCACCCGGATCGGGGCGGAGAAGGCGGCCAATCCGTTCCTGCGCGCCCCGCAGCTGGCGGCGGGGCAGGGCGCGGCCTCGGACGCGGAAGCCTTCGCCGCGGTCCGCAGGGCCAAGGACGCTTTCAAGGGATGAGCGCCGGCCTCCCGGCCTCGCAGCTGATCGGGACCCTGGGCCTGCAGCCCCACCCGGAAGGCGGCTGGTATCGCGAGACGTTCCGGGACGACGCGTCGACCGTCATCTACTACCTGCTGGAGGCCGGACAGGTCTCGGCCTGGCATCGGGTGCGCAACGCCGTCGAGGTCTGGCACCATTATGCCGGCGGCCCGCTGAAGCTCAGCCTCGCCGCGCCCGACGGACCGGCCCGCTCGCTGGTTCTGGGCCCGGACGTGATCGCCGGCCAGTCGCCGCAACTGATCGTCCCGAAAGGCTGGTGGCAGGCGGCCGAGCCACTGGGCGCCTGGACCCTGGCCGGCTGCACGGTCGCCCCGGCCTTCGAGTTCGCCTCCTTCGAGCTGGCGCCACAAGGGTGGTCGCCCCCCACTAATCCTCCACCGTGAAGCGGAGG
>FTDU01001188.1_pt1 | contig 12425 bp, 8 predicted proteins | sample 1640041 | NCBI WGS metagenome assembly FTDU01 (sample SAMEA3914816, study PRJEB12502) | metagenome | biome: forest; material: soil | place: USA | collected 2011-09-16 | depth 0.3 m | reverse complement strand
TGCCGGTCGATCCGCTCGCGGTCGGGCGTGTCGCCCCGGACCTCGGTCCGGGTGACGGTCGAGAGGGGGATCAGGCTGCCGGACGAGCCGCGGACATAGAGCGTGTTCAGGTCGTCGACGGTGCGCCGGTGCTCCAGGCCCGTCTGCAGGATGACGTCGTATTCCTGGCCGTTCTTGACGTAGGTCGTCACCTTCTGCGAACCGAACATGGCCTGCAGAGCCTGGCCGATGGTTTCCGCCGACACGCCCAGGGTCGCCGCCTTGTCGCGGTCGACGTTGACGATCAGGCGCGGAGACGTCGGCTCATAGTCCGTGTGGGGGCGGGTGAGACCAGGGTTCTGTTTCGCCGCCTCGACGATCGGTTGGATCCAGCGATCGATCTCCGGATAGTCGTTGCCTTCGGCGATGAAATCCACGTTCGATCCCGATCCGCCCCCCCGCTGGAACGGCCCGCGCACGGCGCCGACGATGCGCACCCCCGTGATCTTGCCGAAATCCTTGTTGAGCTGGGCGGCGATGTCCTGCGACGTCACCTTGCGGTGACGCCAATCGGTCAGCACGGCGTTGCCGAAGCCCGAATTGTACTGGGCCTGGCCGAAACGCGGGACGCCGATCACATAGTGCATCAGGACGCCCTGCTCGCGCAGCTTGTCCAGCGTCGGCTTGGCCAGCATCGCCGCCTTCAGCGTGTAGTCGTAGCCGGCGCCCTCGGGCCCCTGAATCGAGATGTCGATGCGGCCGCGGTCCTCGGACGGCACCAGTTCCTTGGGCAGGGCCAGGAACAGGCCGCCAGCCAGCAACGACAGCAGCACAACGCCCGAGCCGACGATCAATGCGACGCGCCGCCCCCCCAGAAGCATGTGCAGGGACGCCTGGTAGGACTGCCGGAGCCGATCGACCGCGTGCTCGACGTTGCGGGCGAGCCAGCCTTCACTCTCGACCGGGCGCAACAGCTTCGATCCCAGCATCGGCGACAGGCTGAGCGCGAGCAGCGCCGAGAAGAACACGGCCGAAGCGATCGCCACGGCCAGTTCGACGAACAACCGGCCGATGTAGCCGGGCAGGAACATCAGAGGGGTGAACACCGAGATCAGCACGACGGTCGTGGCCACCACGGCGAAGAACACCTGCTTGGCCCCACGCTCGGCGGCCACCAGCGGCGGTTCGCCCTCGTCGATGCGACGTTGGATGTTCTCGACCACCACGATGGCGTCGTCGACCACCAGCCCGATGGCCAGCACCAGCGCCAGCAGCGTCAGCAGGTTCAGCGAGAAGCCCAGCGGGGCCAGGACGGTGAAGGTGGACAGGATGCAGATCGGCGCGACGATCGATGGGATCAGGGCCGAGCGCCAGCTGCCGAGAAAGACGAAGTTGACCATGGCCACCAGCGCCAGCGACAGCGCCATGGTAATCCACACTTCCTGGATCGCGTCGCGGGTGAACACGGTCCAGTCCACGGCGACCGCGAGGGTGGTGCCTGCCGGCAGGGACTTGTTGATCAGGTCGACCTGCTTCTTGACGGCTTTGGAGATCTCCAGGTCGTTGGCCTGGGACTGGCGGGTCAGGCCGATGCCGATCCGCTCCTTGCCGTTCTGCATGAACATCCGGCGGCGGTCGTCGGCCCCCTCCTCCACGTGGGCGATATCGCCCAGGCGGGTGATGTAGCTGGACTGGACCCCGCCCTGGTTGGTCACGCCGCTGGCGCCGGGCGTGGTGCCGCCGCCTCCACCGCTGGTCACGCCGCCCAGCCGGCTCAGCCCGCCCCCGGCGATCACCGGCAGCGCGGCGAACTCCTTGGGCTTCGAGTAGCCGCGGTTGACCCGGATGGTGAAATCCTTGGAGGTGGATTCCAGCGCGCCGGCCGGCAGCTCCACGTTCTGGGAGTTCAGCGCGCTCTGCACGTCGTTGACGGTCAGGCCGCGGGCGGCCATGGCGTCGGCGTCGAGCCAGATCCGCATCGAATAGAGCTGGGCGCCGACCAGGTTGGCCTGGGCCACGCCCGGGATGGTCGACATTCGCTCCACCAGATAGCGGTTGGCGTAGTCGGCCAGCGCCAGACGGTTCATCTTGGTCGACGTCAGGGTGACGAAGATCAGGGCGCCGGAGTCGGCATTGGCCTTCGAAATCTGCGGAGCGTCGGCCTCCTGCGGCAGCTGCGCCATGACCCGCGAGACCGCGTCGCGGACATCGTTGGCCGCATCGTCCAGCTTACGGTCCAGGGTGAAGGTGATGTTGATCTGCGAGCGGCCGTCCCGGCTCGACGAGTTCATCCGGTCGATGCCCTGGATGCCGGCGGCCTGCCGCTCGATCACCTGGGTGATCCGCTCCTCGACCACCTCGGCCGAGGCGCCAATGTAGTTGGTGCTGATCGAGACCTGCGGCGGATCGACGTTGGGCAGCTCGCGCACCGGCAGGCTCAGGAAGGCGGCGACACCGACGACGCACAGGATGATCGCCGCCACCGCAGCAAAAACCGGACGCCGGACGGAAAGGTCGGAGAGGGTCATCGCGCGCGTGCGCCGCCGCGCCCGCCGCCGCCTTGCCCCCGGGCGCCGTCGCCTGCGACGCGAACGGCCTGGTTGGGACTGATCCGGTTGACGCCATCGGCGACGACCGCTTCGCCAGGCTTCAGGCCCTGCTTGATCTCAACAAAGCCGGCGTCATCCATGCCGGTCAGCACCAGACGCTGCTGGGCGACGAGCCCACGGCCGCGCGGGGCCAGCACGAACACCATGGCCTGGTCGCCATCGAACTGCACGGCGGCTTGCGGCACGGCCACCGATCGCCGCTCGCCCTGGGCGACGCCAACCCGCACCAGCATACCCGGTTTCAGGCGGCCGGCCGCATTTGGGAACTCGGCGCGGGCCTTGATCGAGTGCGAGCGCTGGTCGACCCTGCTGTCGAGCATGGCGATGCGGCCCTGGATCGTCTCGTTCGGATAGGCGTCCGTGCGGGCGTTGATCGGCAGGCCCACACGCACGGTCGACAGATAGCGGTCCGGGACGTCGAAATCGACGCGGATCACCGAGATGTCGTCCAGCGAGACGATGGCGCCGCCGGGGTTGATCAGGGTCCCCGGGGTGACATCCGTCAAGCCGACCACGCCCGAGAACGGGGCGCGGATGACGCGGTCGCCGAGCCGCGACTTGGCCATGTCCAGGCCGGCCTGGGCCTGCTGAACCGAGGTCTGGTACTGATCCACGGTCGCCTTGGCGGCGAGGCCCTGGTCTCCCAGGGATTTCCAGCGCCGATAGTTGATCTGAGCCAGGTCCAGCGCCGCCTGCGCCTGGGCGATGTCAGCGCTCTGCGCCTGGGCCTTCAGATCGACCAGCACCTGGCCCTTGCGGACGTGGGCTCCATCGGTGAAGTGCACGCCGGTGATCAACTCGGTGGTGTTGGAGGTCACGGTCACCGACTGGCGGCCTTTGGCCGCGCCCAGGACTTCAAGCCGGTCCACGAACGGACGCTCTATCGCAACGGCCCGCGATACGATCACGCCGCCGTTGCGGCCGCCGCCGGCGGCCGCGCCGCCAGCCGCTTTCGCCGGATTGTCGCCCCCACCGGTTGTGGCGAGCTTGATGCCGCCGGCCACAACCATCAGGCCGAGCACGCACAGGGCGGCGATGAGGAAGAAATGCCTTCGGATCAATCCGCCTCTCTCGCACACGGGGGAGCCCTGCCCCGGCGCCGCACAAGACCTGCGCTCATATGGCGAGCGTGGCCGCGCCCGTCCAGTGACACGTCAATGTCTTTTGTGCACGCGCCCCATGAATAGGCAGGCGGGCGGATCAGGCGTCGTAACCGGGCGACACCCGATCCAGCCGGCGCAGCAGGCCCGGCCACGGCAGCCTGGACATCCCGCCAAAGCCGCTGGCCACCACCTTGGCGACCTCGGCCCGCGAGCTTTCCGACGCCATGAGCACACGCTCGCGTCCCACCGACAGCGCCATCACCTGCATCATGCAGGCGCGTTCCAGGTGCCACAGGCCGACCCAGGCCTCGCAGGCGGTCGCGCCAGTCGCCAGGGTTCCGTGATTTCGGAGCATCATCAGTGACTTGTCGCCAAGATCCTCAACCAAACGCTCACGTTCGTCCAGTTTCAAGGCGACGCCTTCGTAGTCGTGGTAGGCCAGGTGCGGCATCACCACCAACGCATGCTGGGACAACGGCAGGAGGCCGTCGGTCTGAGCGGAGACCGCCACGCCCTGGTCGGTGTGCACATGCATCACGAACCTCGCGTCCTCGCGTCCGCCGTGCACGGCGGAGTGGATGGTGAAGCCCGCCGGGTTGATGCCGTAGGGGCTGTCCATCACGATATTGCCGTCAAGGTCGACCTTGACCAGGGACGAGGCCGTCACCTCCTCGAAGTACATTCCGAAGGGATTGATCAGGAAGTGATGCTCGGGACCGGGCACGCGGGCTGAAATGTGGGTGAAGATCAGATCGTCCCACTTCTCCAGCGCCACCAGCCGGTACAGCGCCGCCAGATCGAGCCGCGTGGCCCACTCGGCGTCGGCCACCTTGCCCCTGAGCGGCCGGATCCCCGCGAGATTGCCGTCGGCCATGTCCAGATCCTCCAGTTTGGGATCGAGAGTCGCCCCAGGGGAACGGACGGTCAAGGCCCCGACGATCTAGTCCCGATTCACGAACGTACCCGCGCCACCGCGTCGAGCCAGCGGGCGTAGGCCGTTTCCCGGGCGTGGGCGTCCATCGCCGGCGTCAGGACGTCGGCGTCGGGCCTGACCGCGGCGGCCTTCTCGACATTGTCATAGACGCCAGCCGACAGGCCCGCGAACAGGGCCGCGCCCAGGGCGGTGGTCTCCTGATAGGTCACGCGGCCGACCCTCTGGCCGGTCAGGTCGGCCAGCCGCTGGCAGAACCAGGCGCTGGCGGCCATCCCGCCGTCGATGCGCAGCTCGCTGTCGGCTCGCAGGGCGTGCGGCGCATCGGACCGCATGGCCTCGATCAGATCGCGGGTCTGGTGGGCGGAGGCGTCGTAGGCAGCCTGCGCGATCTCGGGCAGGCCGGCGTCCCGGGTGAGGCCGAAGATGGCGCCCCGGGCCTGTGCATCCCACCACGGCGCTCCGAGGCCCGTGAATGCGGGGACCAGCACCACCCCGTGATCCGGCTTCGCCTGCTTGGCCAGGGCTTCGGCGCCCTGTGGCCCGCCCGCAACCCCCAAACCCTCGCCCAGCCATTGTACCGCAGCGCCGGCCACGAAGATCGAGCCTTCCAGGGCATAGCTGACGGCGCCGGCCACGCGAGCGGCGACGGTGGCCAGGAGCCGGGCGCGGGAGACGGGCCTCTCACGCCCGGTGTTCAACAGCATGAAACAGCCGGTGCCGTACGTCGCCTTCAACTGACCGGGGGCGATGCAGCCCTGGCCCATCAGCGCACCCTGCTGGTCGCCAACGACCGCCCGGATCGGCACGGAGCGGCCGAGCAGATCGGGGGAGGTTTCGCCATAGTCGCCGGCCGTGTCGCGCACCTCGGGCAGGAGCGCTTCGGGCACGCCGAACAGCTGAAGCATGGGCCGGGACCACTGCTGGGTCCCGATGTCGAACAGCGAAGTGCGGGACGCGTTGGTCGCGTCGGTGGCGTGGACGGCCCCGCCGGTCAGGCGCCAGACCAGCCACGCGTCGATGGTGCCGCAGAGCAGTTCGCCCCGCTCGGCCCGGGTGCGGGCGCCGGCCACATGATCCAGCAGCCAGGCGATCTTGGTCGCCGAGAAATAGGGGTCCAGCAACAGGCCGGTGACCGCGTTCACCTCGTGCTCTGCGTCGCTTAGCCGATCGCAGGCGCTTGCCGTGCGGCGGTCCTGCCAGACGATGGCGCGATGGATCGGCCGGCCGGTGGACTTGTCCCAGACCACCACCGTCTCGCGCTGGTTGGTGATTCCGAGCGCGGCGATGTCCGCTGCCTGCCTGCCGGACCGCTCCACCACTTCGCGCAGCACCGCGGCGCTGTCCTGGTAGATCTGCTCTGCGTCGTGCTCCACCCACCCATCGGCGGGATAGAACTGCTCGAGAGGACGCGAGGCTGTCTGCAAGGGCTTTCCGCCCAGGTCGAACAGGATCGCGCGGGTGCTTGTCGTCCCCTGGTCAAGGGCGAGCAGGAGCGGCTCGGCCATCGATCTTCTTCTCCACCTGCCTGCGACAACAAGGCGCCGGAATAGTGATCCCACGCTTAAGCATGTTTTCACGCCCAGTGCTCACTCTGGAATCACGGTAGAACGCCGCCATCGTTGGAGAATCCGATTGAGTATCGCGAGTCAGGCCGAGCGCCTGCTGGAGCTGGCGAAGACCCGCTCGCCCGGCGACCGTGAGCGGCTGCTGCTGGCCATCGCCGATCTGTGCGACGGCGCCGAGTCGGTCGGGGCCCTGGAAACCGGTGTGGTCCAGGCGCTGGTCAACGACATCTTCATGCTGCTGGTGGTGGAGGCCGAGCGGGACATCCGCGCGCGCCTGGCCGACAAGCTGGCCAACGCCCGCTGGGCGCCGCGGGCGCTGGTGAACGTGCTGGCCCTCGACGAAATCGAGATCGCCAGGCCGATCATCGCCGCCAGCCCGGTGCTGCAGGACGTGGACCTGATCCGGCTGCTTGTGGAAGCGACCATCGAACATCAGATCGAAGTCGCCCGGCGCCCGGCGCTGGGCGCGCTGGTGGTCGACGCGATCCTGACCCAGGAGGAGCCGGCGGTATTGACCGCGCTGGCGTCGAACGACACCGCTGACATCTCCCCGGACGGAATGGCTCGTCTGGTGGAGGCCTCCCGCCGCGTGACTTCACTACGGCCGCCTCTCGCCCGGCACCCCCGCATGACCCGCGAGCTCGCCGAGAGGCTCTATGTCTGGGTAGGCCAGGCCCTGCGTTCCTCCCTGGTGGCGCGCTTCCAGGTGGACGAGGAGGCGCTTGACCGGGCCTTGAACGCAGCCGTCTCCGAAGCCCAGGGCGGCGGGCAGCCGCCGCCGCCCGCCGCCCCGTCCGAAGAGGAACTGTTCGACAGGGCCGAGATGGAACAGCGGTTGATCGCCAAGCTGCATGACGCCGGGCAGCTCAAGCCCAGCTACCTGCTGCGCACACTGCGCGACGGCAAATTGTCGCTGTTCGAGGCCGCTCTTTCCAAGCTAGGCGGCTTCTCGATCGAGCAGGTCCGCCAGGCAATCGCCTCCGACCGGCCCGAGCTGCTCGCCCTGGCCTGCTCGTCCGTCGGCGTTGACCGGAGCGTCTTTCCCACCATTCTGAGCCTCGTTCGCGGTCTTTCCGGCGGCAATCCCATGGGCCCGCCGGAGGCCGCGCGCAGGGCGCTGGGCGCGTTTGGAGCCTACCCCCCGACCGCCGCGGCCACCGCTTTCCGCCACGCCGTCGCCACCGTTTGACAAGCCGGGCCCAGGCGGGCTCTTTCCGGACATGAGCCAGGACGCCCCGCGCCTCGCCTTCGTCGCCAGTGAACGACCCGAGGCCAAGCAGGCGCTGGATCGGATGCGCTCTCTCTACGGCGACACCCAGCTCGAGGACGCGGATGTGGTGGTCGCGCTTGGGGGCGACGGCTTCATGCTCGAGACCCTGCACCGTACGCTCGCCCGCACAACGCCGATCTACGGCATGAACCGGGGTTCGGTGGGCTTCCTGATGAACGACTACCAGGAAGAGGGACTGCTCGACCGGGTGCGGGCCGCGGAGCACACCGTCATTCACCCGCTGTCGATGGCCGCGGTGGACCAGACGGGTCGGACATGGAGCGCCCTGGCGATCAACGAGGTCTCACTGCTTCGCCAGACCTACCAGACCGCCCACCTGCGCATTCTCATCGACGGCAAGGAGCGGATGAAGGAACTGGCCTGCGACGGCGTGCTGGTATCCACGCCTGCCGGCTCGACCGCCTACAACCTGTCGGCTCACGGCCCCATCGTGCCGCTGGACGCGAGGGTCCTGGCGCTCACCCCCATCAGCGCGTTTCGGCCCCGGCGGTGGAGAGGCGCCCTGCTGCGGCACACCGCCAAGGTGCGCATCGAGGTGCTGGAACCCGATCGCAGGCCGGTGAGCGCGGTGGCGGACAGCTACGAAGTGCGCGATGTTGTCGCAGTCGACGTGGCCGAGGATCGTTCGATAGACCTCTGCATGCTGTTCGATGCAGGGCGAAGCCTCGAAGAACGGGTCCTGGCTGAACAGTTCGCGGTGTGAACTGCATCTTTGATCTGAGCGAATCCTGCCCCAGCCGGTCCGCATACGCCGCGAAAGCGCTGAGATTGCACGACTTGTTAAGGCGCATCCTTCACGCTGTTGGGAAAGGCGGCAACCAGTCGCTGGCAGTTTCCCCGAGGGAGCAGGCTTGTGAGCAACTCCAATCAGGCCCAGATGATCCAGGCCCCCAACGCGCTGAAGATGAAGGTTGGCGGCGGCCGGTTCAGTCTCGACGCCGATGCGATCGCTCGCGCCGAGGCGGCTCTGAAGAGCCTCTCGGGTCAGTTCGCCGAATGGATGCAGGACGAGCTGAACAAGCTCGACGCCGCGCGCGCCGATGTAAAGTCGCACGGCATGATCCCGCAGACCGCCGAAGTGCTGTACATGCGGGCCCACGATCTGAAGGGCCTGGGCGCGACCTATGAATTCCCGCTGGTGACGCGTATCGCCGCGTCCCTGTGCAAGCTGATCGACAACCCCGACACCCGGGTCAGCGCGCCGCTCTATCTGGTGGACGCCCACATCGACGCCATCAAGGCGGCTGTGCGCGACGGCATCAAGACCGACGAGCATCCGGTCGGCAAGATCCTCGCCGAAGAGCTCGAGGGAAAGACCCGCGATTACCTGAAATAGACGCCCGTCCGTCGGCCGGGTCGGGGCCGGCAAGCGTCATCCTGCGTCAGCCATGACGCCCTCGGCGCGCTCCCGCTGTTGCGCGCGCGTGGCCTTGTCCATCTTGTCGAGCAGGTAGTCCAGATCCTCCCGCGGCGCCGGGGTTGGCTGGGTCAGGAAGCGTTCGAGCATCCGCTCCTGGAAGCGCCGATGATCGCTGGCGCCACCGTCGAACTCCATCGAGTGGAACGTGTCCACGGCCACCCTGAAGGCCGGGAAAAGCCGGCTCGGCATGCCGGCGCGGTCGTAGATCGCGCGCAGTCCCAACGGCCCGGCGTCATGGATCATCAGCCAGGTGCGATGGTGCGGCACCTTGGCCAGCTCGGCGATGCCCCATTCGAAGAAGGTCATATGGCCGTGCGCCAGGGCCCGGAGCAGGATCGAGGCGTTCAGGCGTCCCTGCGACGCCAGGTGGCTGACGAACCGCTCGACGTCGGCCGTCCTGCCGGCCTCGTCCACCAGGTCGATGGTCGCGCGCTCGCGTGCGCCGACAGCGATCTGCACAGCCGTCTCCGGAGCGATCCCATGGTGGTTGACCAGGTGGTCGCGCACCTGTTCGCCCACCATGTTGACCAGGCGCTCCGCCACCGACAGGGGCAGCGCCTTACGGTAGGCCACCGCCGCCAGGACATCCTGGGAACTGGCGAACCGCGAGATGGCCTTCTGCAGGCTGGCTTCCGAAAACGTCGCATTGTCATTGGCGCAGGCCGCGCTGACGGCAGCTTCCGTACCGTGCTCGACGATGGCGGCGGTGACCGCTTCCGACAGGCTCGCGCGCTTGGCGATGGCGATTTGCCGCACCGGCCCGGAGAACCGGATGATCTCGATCAGATCCTCGTCCGTGAACACGGGCGAGAACGTCAGCACCGGCGTGGCCACCGACTCCACGTCGTGGGCCAGCTTGAGGGCCAGGTCGTGCGGCAGCATCTCCGACGACTTGAGCGTCACAGCCAGGGCCCGCCGGACCAGAGCCGCGGCGTCGGCGGCCATGACCCGCAGGATCTCGTGGGCCACGGCGCGGTCCTCGTCGCTGAGACCGCCTTGGTCGATGCGCCGACAAAGCTTGCTCGCCGCGACGGCCCGTTCGTCGGGCGTGGCCCCCCTGACCAGATTGTTGATGTCGGCGTCGGTCAGCGCCGCTCGCGTCATCGCCATGCCCCGAATCCCCGCGTCTTCTTGACGCTCACTGTCGCATTTATCTTCCGCGCCTTAGATTAACGATTACTTATTCTTTGTTTTTCGCAGTTAACCAGTTGGCCTAACCTCCCCACAACCACGCAGGCGTAGTGTCGTCTCCCTCAGTGGGGACGTCGATGAAGATTTTGAGCCTGCCTCTCCAGTTGCAAGCCGGCCCCACGGAAGGCGAGCGCTCCATCGAGGCGCGCGCGCTGGAGGCCCAGGTCGAACTGCTGCCCTATGCGCTGGCGTTCTTCGGAATCGGATTGCCCGTGTTCGTCTGGGCTGGAGCCTATGCGACCGACGCCGCCTGGATGTCGGCGATCTTCGTCCAGTTCGGGCTGAACTGGGCGGCCTTCTACGCCGTGATCAACATGCTCACGCACAAGGATCAGGCCGCTATGCCGGTGGACCGCCGGACGGCCCTCCACATCGGCGGAGGCTTGCTCTGGGCGCTGACCGTGGCCGAGATCGCCGTCTTCGGGGCCAACGCGGGCCCGGTGCGGGACATCATCCTGGCCATTGACGTCGCTGCGGCCGTGGCCTGCATGTTCTTCGCCGCACCGTGCCTGAACTGCCTGCTGGTGGCAGGCCCGGCCGCCGCGGCAGCGCCTCTGATCACCCTCTTCCTGTCGCCGCCGGATCGGCCCGCCGCCATCGCCGCGAGTGGCGCGCTGGCCCTGGCGATGGCCCTCTGCCTGATCCTCAACCGTATCCTGCGCCGCCAGTTTTCTCTGGCTGCCGAGCGCGAAACCCTTATCTCCGACAGGGCCCGGACTCTGGGCGAGGCCGAGAGGCTGGCCAAGTCCAAGTCCCATCTGCTGGCGACCCTGTCGCACGAGATCAGGAACGGGCTCACCGGCGTCACCCACGTCCTGACCGCCGCCACGGGCGGCTCAGGCCGCTCGGCGCCGAGCCGCGACCAGCTCGCAGCCGCCCTCAGCGCGACCAATGAGCTGCTCGAGGTCCTGAACGCCACCCTGGACACCGAGACGGCCGTGGCGGGACGCCTCGTCCTGGCCAACCGGCCGTTCGACCCGGCGGGCCTCGCCAGAGCCACAGTGCAGCTCCACCGCCCCAAGGCCGCGGCCAAGGGCCTGGAGTTGGACCTGCATGTGGACGAGGGCCTTTCCGGCGCCGCCTCGGGCGATCCGGCGCGGGTCCGCCAGGTGCTGTCCAGCCTGGTGGGCAATGCGGTCAAATACACCTCCCGTGGGCGGGTCGAGATCCGCGTGCAGCGCGTCGGCCCGGACCTCATCCGTTTCGAGGTCGCCGACACCGGACCGGGCCTGTCGCCGGAGGAACTGGAGCGCGCCTTCGAACCCTTCAGCCGCATCGAGCGGGTCGGCCTCGGCCTGCCGGGCGCGGGCCTGGGCCTGCCGCTGTCGCGCGAGCTGGCCAAGTTGATGGGCGGCGAGCTGGCCGCCGAGAGCGCCGTTGGCGTGGGCAGCCGGTTCTGGTTCGATCTGGCCTTCGATCCTCTCGCAGCCGGTGCGCCCAGCTACGACGACGCCGTCGAGACCGATGGCGGGCCGACGGGTTCAGCGCGCAACCTGCGCATCCTGCTGGCCCAGGACGATGCGCTCAGCGCCGCCATGCTGAGGGCCATTCTCGAGCAGCTCGGCCATCAGGTGGTCAACGCCCAGGACGGCCAGAGGGCCGTCGAGCTCGCTCAGTTCTGCCAGTTCGACCTCATCATGCTCGACGGGCACATGCCGATGCTCACCGGCCCCGAGGCTGCCGCCGACGTCCGGGCCCTGTCGGACGCGTCCGGCGGCACGCCGATCATCGCCGTGGTTGGGGGCGAGTCGGGTGAGGCCCAGGCCTGTCTCTCGGCCGGGGTCAGCGAGGTGCTGCGCAAGCCCGCGACGGTGGCCGGCGTGGCCAGGATCCTGGCCACGGTGGTGAACCACCCCGAACCGTCCAGCCTGGGCGGCTCGCCGATGGCGGCGCGCACCGTTAACTAGACAGCCCTAGCTGGTGCGGCCGCGCTCGGCCCGCGCTTCGGTCAGCGCGCGCAGCATGTCGGCTGAGAACAGATCTCCGCCCAGACTGCCCTGGTCGGAGCCGGGTTCCAGAGGCCCCCTCAGCACCATGTCGACCAGGGCGCGTTGCTGCTCCTGCCGGTCGACGGTCCGCGCCGACGCATATTGCAGGAAACCCCGGTCGGGCTGCTTCGTCGCCGTGGGCGCTTCCGCCCCACCGCCCCGGGTGAGGTTGGCGTAGACTTCGGACACGGTCGCAGCACGTCCGTCCTTGTAGAAAATGGCGTGGTTGGCTGCGGCGGCGTCAGGGAACATGGCCGCGGCGCTGGAGCCGGGCGCGGCCTGCCTCGCCTCGATCAGGCGCGCCGATCCCTGGGGCCCCAGGAAGTGGGCGGCGTAGAGCTCGCC
>FTDU01000678.1_pt1 | contig 12504 bp, 10 predicted proteins | sample 1640041 | NCBI WGS metagenome assembly FTDU01 (sample SAMEA3914816, study PRJEB12502) | metagenome | biome: forest; material: soil | place: USA | collected 2011-09-16 | depth 0.3 m | reverse complement strand
GCCGCGGATGAACACCTGGGCGGAGTTGCCGAAGCCCTGCGGCGCCATGCGGATGGTCACGTTGGGCGCGGCGTTGGAGACGTCGGTGATGCTGGAGTTGTTACGCGCCTCCAGCATGTCGCCGGTAAGGGCCGTTATGGCCAGCGGCGTCGTCTGCAGGTTCTGTGAGCGGAACTGGGCGGTGACGATGACTTCCCCGACCTGGGCGCCGTTGGCCGCCCTGGGCGGAGCCGCCGGCGCGGCCTGCGCGAGGGCGGAGCCCGCCACCGCCGTCAGCCCCGCCGCGAGCGCGAGCGAAAGGACGGAAGCGCTACCCCTGAACCTCTGAATCAAGACGGATTTCGGTTGTGCACCGATCATGACGCATTCCCCATGCCTGCGGGAGCATCTGCCGCCCCCCTTTTGTGTCGCCTCGAACGTCGGCCCAACGCGTTCGAGTTCGAGCCGGAGACGCGAGAGTCACCAGCCGTCAGGGACCCTGCCATACGGAAGATTCAGAGACAATCGCAGCGGGAGCAGTCGTTCAAGCTTGACCATAGCGGGCGCCAAGTCTTCGACAGTCGTCGCCGCGTCCATCGTGGCCTTGATGTTCGCCGACGCTGCGCTGGCCCAACCGGGACAGTTCGGTGGGCGCGGTCGCTCAGGTCCGGTCCAGAGCGCCCAGAGCAACGGCCAATACTACGATAACGGCCGCTGGATGGATTCCGGCGAATGGCGGCGTCATGGCTCGGAGCGCGACCGGTGGAGCCGCAGGTATCAGCAGCGCCGAGGCTATCGATACAGGCACGACGACAGTTGGTCCGCGGCTCTCGCCGGCATCATCGGCTTCGCACTGGGGGCGGCGATCATCGGATCCCGCGTGGAGGCGGATCACGCCCGCATGGAGGACAAGGCCTGGGACGCAGAGTGCTCCGCACGTTATCGCAGCTATGATCGTGGCAGCCGAACCTATCTGGGCGTGGACGGCCTGCGCTACTACTGCCAGTAGGCCGGCCCGTCGCTGGAGGCCCGGCCGGGCGCTGGAAACCAGCCGGCTGCGTGTGCAATCACCGCCTTCCGTCTTGCTCCGAAACGCCGGACTAACGCGGCTTCAGGAAGGGGACGGCTGAGGCGCGGCCTGGCTGAGGATACGATACGATGCGCCATCCGGCGCGTTATGTGCTACAAGAGTCGAAAGGAAACCGGCCTGCTGGCCGGGAAGGGTGCAGATCGACGCGCGTCGCGCGTCTTGGCTCCCGCTCCTGAAAGCCGCTCGTTTGACCCTGGCTCAACACCCCGTCCCTACCGCCCTATTGCAGGGCGGGCGTCCCTCCAATCCGCGGGAGAACAGTCGTGCGCAATAGTCGAGGCGGGCCTCTCCGCCTGATCAGCACCCTCCGGGGCGAGGGCGCCCTGCTGGGCGCCGCGTCACCGATCGCCGTCCACTACCAGGTGGACCTGTTCACGCGCGGCGCAATCACCATCGCCACGGGCGAGGTCGAGGGCCGCTTGTCCGCATTGCGCGGCAAGCTCGGCGCCTTCCGCCTGCGGCTCGACGACGGCTGCCTGCTCGACGTCAGGATCACCGACGCCAGCCCGGAGTTCGCATCGTTCGAGGCAGACGAAGCCAGCGCCAAGCTCTGCCATGACCGCAACGGCCATCGCGACGCACCCGCCGCCGCCGTCACGGCGTCCGAGGGACTTTAGCGCCTCGTCAGACGCCGCCCGCAGCCCGGGCCCGCTCGATGCCGTCCAGCACCAGGCGCCGGGCCTCGTCGGCGTCTCCCCAGCGCAGGATCTTGACCCACTTGCCGGGCTCCAGCGCCTTGTAGTTGGCGAAGAAGTGCTCGATCTGCTGCAGGGTGATCTCCGGCAGGTCGGTGTGGGTCTGCACCGTGTCGTAGCGCTTGGTCAGCCAGGTCGAGGGCACGGCGACCAGCTTCTCGTCGCCGCCGGCCTCATCCTCCATCAGCAGCACGCCGACGATGCGGCAACTCATGATCGCGCCGGGCGCGATGGCCCGGGTATTGGCCACGATCACGTCACAGGGATCGCCATCGCCCGACAGCGTATGGGGGATGAAGCCGTAGTTCCCTGGATAACGCATGGCCGTGTAGAGGAAACGGTCCACCACCAGCGCGCCGGACGCCTTGTCCATCTCGTACTTGATCGGCTCCCCGCCGATCGGCACCTCGATCACCACATTGACGTCGTGTGGCGGATTGCGGCCAATGGGAACGGCTTCGAGACGCATCACAGGCCCTGGATCGGTTGATCAGGGGGCGTCTCTAGGACGTCCTCCGGTCCGAGCAAAGGTCGAACAGCGCGCCTTTGCTAAAGGAAACCGCCTCTGCATGGCGCCTTGGCTGTGAGGGAGCGCCTGGATGGTCATGGAGCTGGAAGATCTGGTGCGACAGGCCGCCCGCCGCGACCTGCGGGCCTTCGTCGAGCTGACACGCCGGTTCCAGCACTTCGCCTTCGGCTCGGCGCTCTCGCTGGTCCATGACGTCCAGACCGCCGAAGATGTGGTCCAGGAAGCCTTTCTCGCAGCCTGGTCCGATCTGCAGAGGCTCGAAGAGCCGGCCGCGTTCCCAGGCTGGCTCCGCTCGATCGTGCGCGCCCAGGCCTTCCGCGTGCGTCGGCGCAAGCATCTGCCGTCGGTTCCCATGGCGGAGGCCGAGGCCATCGCCGGCGAAGAGCCCCTGGCCGATCAGCAGTTGGAGCGGCGTCAGCGGGCGCAGATCGCGATCACTGCGATCGCCGGGCTCCCGACGCCCCTGCGTGAACCGGCCAGCCTGTTCTACGTGCACGACTGCTCGCACCAGGACATCGCCGCCTTTCTGGGGCTGTCGGCCTCGACGGTGAACAACCGTCTGCACGCCGCCCGCACCCTGTTGAGGAAAAGGATCCCCGCCATGGTCATGAAGAGCTTCCAGTCGAACGGGCTGCCGGACGACTTCGCCAACAGGATCGGACGCCTGATCGAGGCATGCGACGGGGCCGTGGAGGTCATGTTCGACCCGCGGTCGATGCCGGACCTCCTGGGCGAGCTCGCCGTGAACGAGAACGGCAGGAGCGTGGCGATCCAGGTGGTGCAGCGAAAGGCGGACGGGACGGTGCGAGCGGTGGCCGCGTCGCCAACGCCGCCGCTGGCGCGGGGCGCAACGGTGTTCGACGCCCGCCGGCACGCCGATACGCGAGTCGGCGCGCACGCCCTGGCGAGCCTGATCGCCGGCTTTGTCGGTCGTTCTCCCTTCCAGGCCGGAGAGCCGAGGCTCCTCGAGACGGGGATCAAGGCGATCGACCTGCTCTGTCCTCTGGCCGTTGGCGGCAGTGTCGCCCTGGCCGGAGAAGCAGGGGCCGGCCTGATGGTGATGATGGAGGAGCTGACCCTGCGGATCGCGGACGGCGCCGATCCGCTGACGGTGGTGATGCTGATGCCTCCGGCGGAGACCTGGGGACGTGATCTCGGCGACGACTTCTCCTATGCCGGCGCGATCGGTCGTGACGGCTTCAGCGAACGCGGCAAGGGATCCCTGCAGACCTTCTTCCTGCGCGGACCGGCCGAGCCCTGGAAGGCCGAGACACTTGCCGATCTGGCCGATGCGGACGCCGTCGTCCATCTCTCGGGAGCGCAGATGAGCGCCGGAGTCGCGCCGGCCATCGAGCCCGCCACCTGTTCGTCCCGCCTGCTGGAATCGGGCGCCGCCAGCGGAGAGCACGCATCGGTCGCCCGGCGCGCCCGTCTGGCCCTGGCAAGCTTGCGGTCGCCGGAGACCGGGACAGTGGAGTGCGATCGGGCAAGCCGGCTCCAGGCTTTCCTGACCCAACCGTTCTTCGCGGCGGAGGCCTATACCGGCCGCCCGGGCGTGAGTGTCAGCCTTGAGGATACGCTTGCAGGATGTCGTGACATCCTGGACGGCGGCTACGACGACCTGCCGGCCTCCGCATTCAGCTTCGGCGGCTCGATGGGTCAGATCAGCGAGCGCCTCGCGGCCGGGTAAGCAGCATCTCAGTCATTGGACCGCACGGTCTCCACAGCCCCGTCCTGGGCGAGCGGAGCGGTCTTCTGGTTGTCCAGGACCCGGCGAACCTTGGCCGCAAGCTGCTCGACGCTGAACGGCTTGGGCAGGAAGGCGACGCCGGCGTCGAGCACGCCGTTGTGCACCACTGCGTTGCGCGTGTACCCGGTGGTGTAGAGAGTGCGCAGGCCGGGCCGTACCAGCGCCGCGGCGTCGGAGAGGGCCCTGCCGGTCATGCCCGGCATGACGATGTCGGTGAACAGCAGGTCGATCCTCGGCTGCAGCGCCAGCACCTCCAGCGCCTCGTCCCCCGAGCCGGCCTGCACGACCGTATAGCCCAGGTGCCGCAGGGCCTCGACGCTGACGTGGCGCACGTCGGGGTCGTCCTCGACCACCAGCACCGTCTCATCGGCGCGGGCCAGGGGAAGGGCCGCGGGCGCCGCCGGCTGCAATGCGATGGCATGATCGCCCATCCAGCGCGGCAGGTAGATCTTGACCGAGGTGCCGGTGCCCGGCTCCGAATAGATCTTCACGTGTCCGCCGGACTGCTTGACGAAGCCGAACACCTGACTGAGCCCGAGCCCGGTGCCCCGGCCGACGCCCTTGGTGGTGTAGAAGGGATCGAAGGCGCGCTCCACCACCTCGCGGGGCATTCCGACGCCCGTGTCCGTCACCGAAACCTGGACATACTGCCCTGGCGCCACCTCCTCGTGCTGGGCCGCGTAGACCTCGTCGAGGTAGGCGTTTGACGTTTCGATGGTCAGTTTTCCGCCCTCAGGCATGGCGTCGCGCGCGTTGACGCACAGGTTGAGGATGGCGTTTTCCAGCTGCGGGACGTCGGCATGGATGCGCCAGACGCCCCCCGCCAGGACGGTCTCGACCCTCAGCCGTTCGCCGATCGTCCGTCGCAGCATCTCGCTCATGCCGCCAACGAGCTTGTTGGGGTCCGAGACGACGGGCGCCAGGGGCTGCTGGCGCGAGAAGGCGAGCAGACGGCCGGTGAGCGACGCAGCCCGGTGAGCGCCGTCCAGGGCGTTGTCGATACAGACCTCGGCGTTCTCCGGATCCGTGCGCAGGCGGCGGCGCGCCAGGTCCAGGCTGCCGACGATGATCGAGAGCATGTTGTTGAAATCGTGGGCGATGCCGCCCGTGAGCTGACCTACCGCTTCCATCTTCTGCATCTGGCGCACCTGCCCTTCGGCCTCCGCGCGGCTGCGCGCCTCGGCCATCAGCTCCGCATTGGCCCTGGCCAGTTCGTCGCGGCTCGCCGCCACGATCGCCAGTCTGTTCGCCGCCGCCCGGACCGCGAAGACGGCCAGGCCGACGAGGACGCCGAACCCAGCGATCAGGATCAGATTCAGGCGGCCGGACACCGCATTTGCGTCCGCTCTGCGGATGGCCAGCAGGCGATCTTCCTCAGCGCGCATGCGGGCGATGGTTCGCCTCAGGTCGTCCATCAGCCGCTTGCCCTCGCCCTGAGAGATCAGGGCGGCGGCGGCGTCGAAGCCGCCGACCCGGCGCTGGACGAGGACCTCCTTGAGCTTCTGGAGCCGCAGATCGGCCGTCGACTGCAAGTGCGCCATGGCGGCCAGCTGGACGGGATTGTCCGCCGTGGCCGCGGCCAGGCCGCCCAGGTCGCCATCCAGCCTGGCGAGCGCCGTGTCGTAAGGCTCGAGGAACTCCCGCCGTCCGGTGATGAGATAGCCGCGCTGGCCGGTCTCGGCGTCCTGCAGGCGCGACAACACCGTCGTCAGCCGGTTCTGCACGTCCATGGTGTGCGCCACCATGGCGTCGGCGCGCCTCTGGCTTGCGGCGACCGTCAGGGTCACACCGATCATGGCCGCGAGCACCATGAATCCGCCGATGAGGAGCCAGGTCGTGCGATCGCGGAAGACGGGGCGGACGGTCATGACCATTTCTTCCGACAGGTATCGGTGCGGGGCAAGCCGCCTTCACCATCGCTGCCGAGGCGGCGCCGGCGACGAAAGGGGTGGACTCGCACGATCAGGGAGCGTTCGGCTGGAGCGAAGGCTTCGGTCGGAGAGTGTCTGTCACGGAGAGATGCCGGAAGATGAACAGCCCCATCCTCGCGCCGGTCATCGGCCTCGTCCTCTGGTCCTTCGTCATGTGGGCCTGGCTCTACGCCACCCGCATACCGGCGATGGCCCGGTTCAAGGTGGTGTACGACCCGCATCTGCCGGCCGCGTCGTTCCACGCCCAGCTTCCGGCCCAGGTTCGCTGGAAGGCGGACAACTACAACCACCTGATGGAGCAGCCGACGCTCTTCTACGCCGTCGCGATCACCCTGGCCCTGCTCGGACAGGGCGACGGACTGAACGCTCTGCTGGCGTGGACCTACGTCGGCCTGCGCATCGTCCATAGCCTGGTGCAGGCGCTGGCGAATGTGGTCCTGGCGCGCTTCGCCGTGTTCATGGCCGCTTCTGTGGTTCTGCTCGTCCTGACCGCGCGCGCGGCGCTCGTGGTCTTCTAAAGGACAGAGGACGTCCCGGACTTGTGCGGAACCGCCGAGCGCCCTATGGCCGCGTCCATGCTGGATCATCTCAAAGCCAACAACCGGGCCTGGGCCGACCGGATGGTGCGCAACGACGCCGGTTTCTTCAGCCGTCTGGAGCGGCAACAGGCGCCCGAGTACCTGTGGATCGGCTGTTCCGACAGCCGCGTGCCCGCCAACGAGATCGTCGACCTTGACCCAGGTGAGCTGTTCGTCCACCGCAACGTCGCCAACCTGGCGCCGCCCCAGGACGCCAACTACCTGTCCGTGCTGCAGTTCGCCGTCGACGTGATCAAGGTGAAGCACATCATGGTGGTCGGCCACTACGGCTGCGGCGGCGTGCGCGCCGCCGTCGACGGCCTGCGCCGTGGCCTGGTGGACCACTGGCTGCATCCGATCCGCGAGATTCGCCACGACCACCGCGACGAGCTCGATGCGATCGCCGACGAGAGCGCGCGCCTGGATCGCCTGTGCGAGCTCAACGTCATCCGCCAGGTCAAGAACGTCGCCTCCGACGTCTTCGTGCAGGACGCCTGGGCCCGCGGCCAGCCGCTGTGCGTGCACGGCTGGGTCTATTCCCTCGCCAACGGCCTGGTGAAGGACCTGGAAGTCTCGGTCGCCGGCCCGGACGAGATCGAGCGACTGGGCTGAGCCATTGCGGGGACACGGCCGCTCCACATAGTCTGGCGTGACCCGCACGAGAGGACGCGCCCGATGAGACTGAAGGTTTCCCTGGAAGACCGGGCCGAGATCGGCGACCTGATCGCCCGATACGCCTGGGCGCTGGATACGGGCGACCTGGACGGCTACGTCGAGTGCTTCGCCGAGGACGGCTGGATCGAGCACCATCCGCCGGGCCGCTGTGAGGGGCGCGAAGGCATCCGCCGGATCACCGACTTCCTCTGGTACGAACATCCCAACAACTATCTCGGTCGCCAGCATCGCATGAGCCAGGTGCTGATGACGCCCGAGGGCGAGGGCGTGCGCATCAAGTGCTTCTGGTCGATCCTGCAGCACGACGTGGACACCCAGCAGAATTTCGTGTTCGGCCTGGGCACCTGGGACAGCCTCGCCGCCCGCCAGTCGGACGGTGAGTGGCGCTTCCAGTCAGTGTTCGTCGACATCTGGCGCGGCGACAACGTGCCGTGGGTGGGAGACAAGCGGGCCTGGCTCAAGCGCGAGGCCCTGGCCGAGACGATCTGATCTCCGACATCAGGCAGGAGCCTTGACCACCGCCTCGCCGACGACCCAGTGAAGATGGGCCTGGCCGACCGCGTAGCATTCGCAGGCCAGGGCTTCGAGGCCGGCCCGATCGGCGATGTGGATCTTGCCGCGCCGGTAGTCGACGCAACCGGCCGTCTTCAGCACGGTCATGGCCTGAGTGACGGTGGTCCGCTGCACGCCCAGCATGGTGGCGAGATAATCCTGAGTCAGCGGCACGATGTCGGCTCCCGTGCGGTCGTGCGAGAGCAGCAGCCAGCGGCACAACCGGGCGTGCACCGGGTGCAAGGCGTTGCAGGCCACTGACTGATGCGCCTGCGCCAGGTTGGCCTGCGTGAATCTGATGAGCAGATTCATGACTGCGGATTCCGCCTGCGCCCGCCGCTTAAGCGTGGCGGCATCCAGGACCAGCGCGTCCCCGGCGATCTGCACGAAGGTGCGGTTGAGCGCGGACGGCGCGCCGAGCGCGTTGAGCACGCCCACCACGCTTTCGCAGCCAACGGTGTCGCTCTCCACGGTCCGCCCGTCCTTCATGACGTTCACGATCGAAAGAACGGCTGTCAGCGGAAAGTAGACCTGCAGGATGGGCCGCCCCGGCTCGTACAGGACCGCGCCTGATTCGAGAGCGATGGGCGCCAGGTCATTCCTGAAGTCATGAAGGCCGGAAACCTCCAGGGCGTTCAGCACCAGGTTCCTGTGGCGGGGCGCCGAGGAAAGATTGAACTGGTCCACGACGCCTCCGCAATGCCACCAGGGCGCCTCCGGGTTGCTGCAAGAAACCCGTTCAGTCACCAACTACACCTTCGTGACGCTTGGCGTATCCGGGAGCAAGTACTTGTTATATGGACGTACGAAAACGTACCGCTCATAGATGTGTCGGGTACATAACATTGCGAAATGGCTAGAAGCTGAACCCCCTCCACACTCAGTCTATCTTGAATAGATACTGCTACGCTTCTTCGATGCGGAACAGTCTCAGTCGACAGCCGTTTGTAATCTTGGGAGGAAGGTTACATGACTAGACTGAACGCATATGACACTCCCACGACGGTGACGCCAGTTGATGGTGAGGTCGTGCTTGATGGACCCGACGGTGTTGGTCTTTCCATGACTCCGTCCGCAGCCGATGAATCGGCCAGACGCCTGCGCAGAGGGGCCGCCGAAGCGCGCCGCGGAGCCGGCCGGAGCAAACCAGACGCCGAAGGGAAAGACGAGGCGCAATGATTTGGCCAGCCAGGTCTCATCAGCAGGACGCCTGAACCGTCTGAGGAAATGGGCTCTGCGCGGTTGGCCTCTGCTGATGGCCGCTGCTTCGCTGATCGCCGCCATCGCCATCGCCACCAGCGTCCACGCCGGACCGGTAGGCCGTGCGCGAGCCGCCTACGCCGAGATGAAGTAGTCCGCGCCCTTGATCAGGCTCACGCCGGGGCCGGCGTAGCTCACCAGCACATGCGCGCTGAAGGCTCCGTCGGCGATGAGGTAGTCGTGGACGCCGGGCGAGGCGTCGCCGACGTAATGCAGGCTGGCCGAGGGCGAAAAGCCGCTGAACCAAAGGACGTCATGGAAGGGCGCGCCGCCGCCGATCCTTTGGAAGTCGGTGACCAGATCCGTGGCCGTGGCCGAGAGGTCCGCCTTGGCGAACATGAACTTATCGTCGCCGCCGCCGCCGGTCATGGTGTCGGCGCCCGCCCCGCCGGTCAGCAGGTCCGCGCCGCCGCCGCCGACCAGGACGTCGTTTCCGGCCGCGCCGTTGAGGCTGTCGGCGCCGAATCCGCCGGTCAGGACGTCATCGCCCTGCTGGCCGTTCACCAGCTGCGGGGCGGTGCGCAGGGCGTAGTCGATGACGTCCGCGCCCGCCGAGCCGTAGGTATAGACGGAGGCGACGGCCGAGATGGAGACATTGACGGTCCCCGCGGCGGGAGCCGCCGATCCGTCGCTCACCATGTAAGTGAAGCTGTCCGGGCCGACGTAATGGGGATCGGGCGTGTAGGTGACCACGCCGCCGACCAGCTCCACCACGCCGTGGCCATGAGAGGCCATCGCGACGCCCGTCACGGTGAGAACGTCGCCGTCCGCATCAGTGTCGTTGGCCAGCAGGGCCGCCACCGGGATCGCCACCGAGCCGTCCTTCGAGACCGTGGCCGTGTCGGCGTTGGCCACCGGCGGATCGTTCACTGGTGTGACATTGAGGGTCATCGTGGCGGAGGCCGTCGAGGTGTCGGCGCCGCCGCCCGTCGTCCCGCCATCGTCCTGCATCTTGAAGCCGAAGCTGGCGTAGGCGGATCCGTTGGCGTCATGGGTGGGCGTGAACGTCAGCCGGCCCGCCGCGAGGTCCGCGACCGTTAGGCTGAGGCCGGCCGCCGCCTGGGCCGCGGTGATCGCCACGCCATCCAGAGCCAGGGTCCCGGCGGCGGGAAGCGAGGTGATGATCACCGCCTTCAGGCCATTGGCCGGCGTGTCGGCGGGGTCGGAGAACTGGAAGTCGGAAGCGGCGAAGACGCTGGCCGTGTCTTCGGCCAGCGTGACCGACGAAGCCGCCGCGACAGGCGCGTCGTTGATCGGCGTGATGGTCAGGTTGACGCTGACCGGAGCGGACTGCTTCAGGCCGTCGGAGGCCGCATAGGTGAAGCTGTCCTGGCCGGCGTAGTCGGCGTTGGGCGTGTAGCTGAACGAGCCGTCGAGATTGAGGCTGACCGTCCCATGCGCCGGCCCGCTCACGAGCATCGGCGCCAGCCACGGCTGGTCGGACGCGTCGGGATCGGTGTCGTTGGCGGTCAGGCCCTGCGTCGCCGACACGGTCAGCACGCCGCCTTCGGCCAGGCTGTAGGCGTCGGCGCTGGCGGTCGGCGCCTGGTCGGACAACGTATAGGCGTGGACGTAGTCGAGCTGGAACGCCGCCGGGAACGGGGTGGTGGCGTCGGCCGGCCCGGCCCACGGGCCCCCGATCGGGAAGCTGAACAGCATGTACATCGACTGGCGCATGTCGGCCGTGGTGGCCATGCGCGTGGTCTCCGCGCCATCGACGTACCAGACCATGTAGTTCGCATCCCACTTGAAGCCGTAGGTGTGGAACTGGTCGGGATTGTCGATATGGACCGGGATGCTGGTCCATTTGGGCTGGGTGGGATCCTGGGTGTGGACGGTCTGGTAGATCGTCGACGGGTCCTTGCCCAGGGCCTCGAAGATGTCGAGCTCGGGCGAGAAGGTGTAGTTGGCCGGCAGCAGCCAGAAGCCCGGCCAGAAGCCGTCGCCCGCGGGCATCTTGGCGCGAACCTCGAAGTATCCGTACTGCTGGTGGAAGGTGGTTTTGGTGGTCAGCAGGCCCGACGTGTACTGATAGCCGGACAGGTACTGCAGGTCACCAGACGGCGCCTTGTCGGCGGTGATGCTGAGGATGCCGTTGTTGATCGAGAACGGGTTGAGGCCGAGCGGGGTCGAGCCCGTGCCCGTGTAGCCCGGGTCGACGTAGAGCTGCCGGTCGCCGTTGTTGGGCAGGGTGCGGGTGCTGGTGGGCGTGCCGCCGCTGCCGAAGGTGGTCCACCAGGTGCCGCCCTGACTGTGGAGGCTGAGGGTGTCGAACTCGTCGTCGAAGGTGAGGTTCAGCCGCGACGTGTCCAGGCCCAGCATGAAGTCCTGGCCGCTCAGGTCCGAGATCTGGTGATTGCGCAGCACCAACTCCTCGCCGGTCGCGAAGTTGAGCGCCACGTCCGCGCCGACCTGGGTCATCGCCCCCTTGACGTCGGCGAAGGTGGTCATGCCCAGACCGCCAAGCCGGATCCGGTCGACGCCCGACTGGAAGTCGTTGATCACGTCGTGGCCGTAGCCCTGGCCCATCACGAAGATGTCGGCCCCTGCGCCGCCGATCAGGACGTCATTGCCGCCCTTGCCGTCGAGGGTCTGCTTGCCCTGGTTGCCCCAGATGATGTTGTCGAGCGCGTTTCCCCCGGCATAGGCCAGGTTGCCCAGCATCTGCAGGTTCTCGATGTTGTCCGGCAGCGTGAAGGCCAGGGTCGCCTGGATGGTGTCGATCCCCTCGCCGGGATTCTCCACCGCCTGGTCGTGCGCATCCCAGATGAAATAGGTGTCGTCGCCGGCCCCGCCCGCCAGCGTGTCGCCGCCGGTGTTGCCACGGAATCCGTCATTCTGCGCAGTGCCGGTCAGCAGTTCGGCGGCCGTGGTCCCGACAACCGAGTGAGTCGTGGCGCCGCTGTAATACAGCCACGCGTTATCCGCGCTGAGCTCTCTCTGAGCCATGGTCCCCCACCTTCGACGGGAACCACTTCTGCCAAAACGGTGCGAATATCGTATTGAGATATACTACTAACGCGTCGGTAACCACGCAACATTACCTAACAGGTCTTAATACAGACTTCCGAAAGGTTTACGGGCCCTGATGGTCTCCAGGCGCAGGCTTCGGACTTTCCCTGGGCGGGCGCAGGCCCGATCCTTGGCGAGGGGCCGAATCGGAGTTCGGCAGCCGGGAGCAGATGGCGTCAGCGGCCTCCAACGATCTGAGGATCCCCGGCCGGGCGGTGGAAAGGTCCGGACTGCTCGCCTCGGGCCTGGCGGCGCGGCTTCGCCAGCTGCTGGCCCTGGCTTGCGTCTTTACCGTCATCTTCGGCTACTCCCAGGCCTGGGTGGCGCCGGCGGTGGGCTACACCCTGACCGCCGCCTCTTCGCCGATCATCCGCTACGGCTTCTTCCCGACCTACGGGGCGAGCGTGCTGCTGTTCATCCTGGGCGACCAGGCGGCGCTGAAGATGCTCTGGC
>FTDU01000568.1_pt1 | contig 12632 bp, 9 predicted proteins | sample 1640041 | NCBI WGS metagenome assembly FTDU01 (sample SAMEA3914816, study PRJEB12502) | metagenome | biome: forest; material: soil | place: USA | collected 2011-09-16 | depth 0.3 m | reverse complement strand
TGGCCCTGCGCTCGCCGGGATCGACGCTGAAGCCGTTCATCTACGGCTTCGCCTTCGACGATGGCGTGGCGGCGCCGGACACGGTGATCGATGACGCGCCCCGCCGCTTCGACGACTACGAGCCCGAGAACTTCGACCGCGTGTTCCACGGCAGGGTCACGGCGCGCGAGGCCCTGGTCTATTCGCTGAACGTGCCGGCGGTGGCGACCCTGGCGCGGCTGGGGCCGGGAGTGTTCCAGGCCCGGCTGGAGCAGGCCGGCGTGCGCCTGATCCGGCCCAAGGCCGCGGCCGCCGAGGCGGGACTGCCGCTCGCGCTCGGCGGCGAAGGCCTGAAGCTGCGCGACCTGGCCGTGCTCTACGCCGCCCTTGGCGACGGGGGCCTGGCCAAGCCCCTGGCCTGGACCGAGGCGGAGGCGGCGCAGCGCGCTGCTCAGCCGGGCGTCAGGATCATGCGCAAGGAAGCGGCCCAGCTCGTGCTGGATATCCTGCGCGAAGGGCCAGCCCCCAAAGGCCGCGCCCCGGCGGCGCTGACGCGGCTTGGCCCGCGCATGGCCTTCAAGACCGGCACTTCCTACGGCTTCCGCGACGCCCTCGCGGCGGGCGTGGTCGGCGGGGACGTGATCATCGTCTGGACCGGCCGCGCCGACGGCGGGGCGAGAGCCGGCCTCACCGGCCGGGACGCGGCGCTGCCGCTGCTGTTCGACGTAGCCGATGCTTTGGACGCGCCGCCCTCGGCCGCCCGCCCGATCGCCCCCCGCGCCGCGCCCCAGGCGCTGCAGGGCCTGCAGCATGCGGACGATGGCCCGCGCCTGATCTTCCCGCCGGACGGGGCCACCGTGCAGACCGATGGGCTGGGGTCGAAATCGCGCGGCCTGGTGCTGGCGGCCCAGGGCGAGAGCCTCAACTGGTACGTCGACGGCGCCCTGCTCGAGCCCGATCCGCAGACCGGCAAGGTCGTCTGGCGGCCCGCCTCGCCGGGCTTCTTCAAGCTCTCCGTCATCGATTCCGCCGGCCGCAAGGCAGAGGCCCGGGTGCGCATCAAGTCCGCGCCCTGATCCCTGGGCCTGAGTACGATTCCAGACTCAGCAGCCGCCACTATTTCGCGCGAAGTGTTTCCAACATGAAATATTATCATCTCGTAATACAATTACGCACCATTTTTCAGCAAGACTCAAACTCGTTCGATCGTTCCTATGGTCTGACTTGATTATTTCAGCCCACCTGCGACTTTATTGCCATTCTGAAATAACGTTAGGCTAGCGCGCGGATATCAAAGCGCCCTTGTTCGGTACCCCGTGTCTTGGATTCATGGTGCAGGCTTACACGTCGGGACACATCCAATTCAGGATCGGCGGCCTTGCCCCGCCGGCCGAAACCGGCGCGGGGCCGCGCGATGCGGCGGCGGATGACGCGAGGGTGAGCGCCGTCCTGGCTGCGCTCGACGACGGGGACCTGGAGGGTTCGGCCGGGCTCGCCGACGAGGCCCTGAAGTCGGGCTTGGAGCATCCGGTGCTGCTCTGCGTCATGGCGATGGCGCTGCAGGCGGCCGGGCGGCTGGAGGAGGCCGTCCCCCATTTGCGTCGTGCGATCACATTGCAGCCGACCGACGTCTCGATCATGAACGCGCTCGCCCGATGCCTGCTGGGCCTGGAGCAGCCCGGGCAGGCGCTGCCCGTCCTCGAAGCGGCGCTGACGCTGGAGCCGCGGCATGCGGAAACCCACGCGAACAAGGGGCGGGCGCTGGAGCGGCGGGGGCGACTCGCCGCCGCGGAGCGGAGCTACCTCAAGGCGCTGGAGCTGCAGCCGGACCAGATCACCGCCAGGGCCGGCATGGCCACCCTGAGCAGCCACTACGGCGACCACGAGGCGGCGGCGGCCCACGCGCGCGCCGTGCTGGAGACGGCGCCGGACCACCCTAACGCCGTCATCGTCCTGGCCATGGCTGAACTGGCGCAAGGCATGGCCGCCTCCGCCGAGGCGCGCATCCGCCGGCTGATGGCGGATCCCCAGCCGGACCCGGTGTTGACGAGCTACCTGGGCGACACGCTGGACGCCCAGGACAGGACCGAGGAGGCGTTCGACGCCTGGAGCCGCTCCGGCGAGGCGCTTCGCCGCGTCCATGCGGGCCGGTTTCCGGGGGAGGGCGCCCTGGCGGCCGCCGAGCGCACGGCCGGGGTCATGGAGCGCCTGCCGGCGGACAGCTGGCCCAGGGGCCGGTCCGGCCCGACGCCGGCTGGGGTTGGCACACACGTCTTCCTGTTGGGGTTTGCCCGCTCGGGCACCAGCCTGCTCGGACTGACCCTGGCGGGGCATGCTGACGTCGAGGTCCTGGACGAGCAGGAGCCGTTGACCGACTCCCTGCAGAACTTCGCGGGCGCCGAGGGGCTGAACCGGCTCCTGACCGCGACAGCGTTCGAGCTCGAGCTCTTCCGGAACGCCTATTGGCGGCGCGCGCAAGGCGCGGGCGCGAAGCTCCGTCGCAGGGTGTTCGTCGACAAGCAGCCCATGAACGCCCTGAACCTGCCGTTGATCGCGCGCCTGTTCCCCGAGGCGAGGATCCTGTTCGCGCGCCGCGATCCGCGGGACGTTGTTCTGAGCTGCCTGCGACGCAGGTTCCTGATGAACCGATATACCTACGAGCTTCTGAGCGCGGAGGGAGCGGCCCGACTTTATGCGGCGGCGGCGCGGCTGGCGGACAGGATGGGCAAGCTGGCTTCGCTGGACATCTTGCCTGTCGGTCACGAAGACTTGGTGGAGGACTTCGATGCCGAAATGGGCAGGATCTGCGGATTCCTCGGATTGGGATGGTCGGACGCCTTCGGGACCTTCGCGGACCGGGTCAGGGCGAACGAAGTGGCGACGCCCAGCGCGTCGCAGTTGGTGCGGGGCCTCAACAGCGACGGGGTCGGGCAATGGCGGCGCTATGCGCGCCAGTTGCGGCCGCTGACGCCGATCCTCGAGCCTTGGGTGAAGCGCTTCGGCTATGACAGCGGCGGCGGCCTGGGCGGGGACGAACGGACCCGCCCTCGCCAGTCCTCGGCATCGCTGGCGGCTCCGTGCAACGCAGCGGGTTGAAGGCCAGGACCGACCGGCGGAGCGGGGGAAGACTCAGCGCGTGACCGCCAGGGTGTTGTCGTCGGCGTTGCGGTCGATCAACTTGTTGTAGGGGTCCACGCCGGCGAAGCGGGGCGGCTTGGCCGTGGTCAGGTGCAGGACCTGGTCGCCCGAGCGGATCGGCAGGCGCTCGAACAGCAGGACCTTGGTCGGGTCGAACCCATTCCGGCCCGGCTCTGCGCCAAACAGGCCGACGTCCAGGGTCTCGGCCATGGGGGCGGGCGTCTCCTTGCCCTTGCTGTCAGCGTAGAGCTTCTTTGCGCTCACCGTCAGGGCCACGTCCCAGCGGCCGTCCGAACGCTTCCTCGCCACCGCTTTGGTGGTCTTGATGTCGTAGAGGGTGATCTTCTCGAACAGGTCGGTGATCAGCGCCTGCTTGTCGGCCGGCGCTTCGGCGCGGATGTCGGCCACCAGGTCCAGCGATGTGGGATAGGGCGGTCCCTTGAAGGCGTATCGGTTGATGAGGCGCCGGAGGGCTCGATTGACCGCGTCCTCGCCGATCTCGTCCTGCAGCCGGTACATCACCAGCGAGCCCTTGTTGTAATGGATGTAGCCCTGGTCCTCGACGCGTTCGAGCGGCTGTTCGGGCAGCACGTCCCCACCGCGGGCCCGCAGGTAGCGGTCGAGCTCGTACTTGAGGAACCGGCGGATCATCTCCGGCCCGTACTTGTGCTTCATCACCATCAGGGCGGAATACTGCGCCAGCGTCTCGCTCAGGGCCGACGATCCCTGCTCGTCGGCGCCGATCACCTGATGGGCCCACCACTGGTGGGCGATCTCGTGTGCGCCCACGTAGGTGACGTAGTCGATCTTGTCGGAGTCCTTGGGCAGGTCGGCGATGAAGCCCAGCCCCTCGGACCAGGGGATGGTGTTGGCGAACGACTGGGCGAACTGGGCGTAGTCGGGGAACTCGATGAAGCGCAGCTGGCGGAACTGGTAGGGGCTGAAGTTGGCCTGGTCGTAGTCCAGCGACGCCTTCATCGCCGCCAGCATCCGCTCGACGTTCCAGGCGTGCGTCGGATGGTGCAATACGGTCAGCGCAACGCCTTTGTAGGGCTCCGAGCGGGCGGCATAGCGGGCCGACTGGATGGAGAAGAACCTGAGGATCGGCGACTCGGTGCGGAACTCGGCGCTGATGCGTCCGTCGCGGACGCGCTCGGCGATCTTGTAACCGGGAGCGATCGGGACCTGGTCGGCGTCGGTGGTGACCCGGATATCGGCGGTCACCCAGTCGGAGTCGTGGCCGAGCGCATTGACCATGTCGGCGCCCGGCGTCCCCAGCCGGGGCATGCGCAGCTCGCGCGGCAGGCCGTACTTGGCGCGCTTGCGCCGGTCCTGCAGCAGGCCCATCCGGTCCATGCCCAGCACGGGGGCGATGTCCCGGTCGTTGAGGAAGGTGCCGTTGTCGACCACCGACGTGAGGTCGCGCTCGTTGCGGAAGCCTCGCTCGGTCAGCACCGTCTCGAACGCCATCTTGCGGACCTCGCCCGGCTGCATCGGCGAGTCGAAGGCGAAGATGCGGTAGTTGAACGTGTCGTAGGTCTGCTTTGGCCGGGCGCCCTCGATCGAGAGGCTGCGCATGGTGAGGTCGCGCGGGAAGCGCACGTGGATCTCCCGCAGGGGCTCAGCCGTCTTGTTCTGCACCAGGTAGACGCCCCGCGTGGTGACCCTGGGAACATGCGGGCGGATGTCCACATCCAGGCTCACGTCGACGATCCTGGGCTGGGGCGTGGTCTCGTATTGCAGCAACGCCTTCTCGTAGGCGGCGGTCCAGCGGTCCTCGTCCTGACGCGTGCGGTAGTGGTTCCAGACGTTGGTGTTGACGTAGATGTAGACGCCGCACCCCAAGAACGCGACGAAGGCCGCGCCCATGACCAGTCCCGCCGGCCCGTTCAGCCGATGCGGCAGCCGGCGCAGCCTGGGCATCAGCCGGGTCTCGGTCCCCCGCCGCCACAGGCCATAGGCCAGCACCAGCAGGATCAGGGCGAAGGCGGTCCAGTAGGCGCGGAACCAGACAGCTCCCATCCAGAACCGGCCGATCCCGTTCATGTCCGAAATGGGCGTGTTGGGCGAGCCGCCGTATTGGTACAGGTGGTGCTCCAGCCCCAGGCTCGGCAGAACGATGGTCGAGATGATGTAGAGCACCATCAGGCCCCACCCGATGATCTTGTGGGGCGCGATGGACTGGAAGAACACGGCCAGGGCCGCGACCAGGAAGCAGTCCACCGTCTGGGGCAGCAGGTACCAGGCGAAGTACTTGCCCAGCTCGAAATCGAAGTAGCCCTTGATCGCCTGGATCACCGTCGCCGTCAGCACACTGACGATCAGGGTGGCGACGAGCACCAGGGTGATGGCGATGGTCTTGGGTGCGACAAACGCCCAGTCCGGGACCGGCGTGGACTCCACGATCTCGTGGGTGCGGCGGTCGCGCTCGCGCCAGACCAGGTCTCCCGCATAGTAGATGGCGATGATGATCGGGAAGGTGACGAAGGCGTCGTAGAGGGCCTGGATCATCACCCGCGTGACCGGGTGGATGCCGGTGCCGTAGATCACCAGCTGATACGGACGCCAGATGTCGGCTGCGCAGACGATCACGCCGAGCGCCAGCAGGATCACCAAACCCGGGCTCAGGATCACCTGGCCGATGTCCATCCGGGTGCGAGCCGCCAACTGGGCGAAGGCCGTGCGTGGCCCGAAGCTGGGGCTGGGATGAACGGCGAGGGGCGGCGGTGCGGCGGCGGCGCGGAACCTGGACTGGGAGCGCACGCGCTCCGCCGGCTTCTCGAAGCGGAACCTGACATAGGCGAGGAGCAGGAAACCGCCCGAAAGGGCCAGCACCAGCAGACGGTTCCAAAGCAGAAGGCCGCCGATCGCCGGCGTCAGGGCGTTGCGGTCGGTCGCCGTCCAGTACTTGGTGGCGAGGCTGTAGGCGGAAGCGCCGAAGGGCTCAAGCAGGGCAGTGGTGCGTTCCAGCTCCAGCTGCCGCGCCCAGGTGCGCGCGACGAACCACAGCACGAAGAACACGACGCAGCCCAGGTAGGTGGCCATCATCGAACGGGTGATCGTGGCGAGAGCGAAGAAGCAGGCGGCGGTCAGAACCATGGTCGGCAGCGCCAGCACCAGGTAGGTCCAGACGTAGGCGCCGATCGGGACAGGACCCAGGGTCTCGGGATCCATCCAGGGCATCAGGGACCCTATGATCATGGCCAGGGGGATCAGCAGGTAGAGAACCGCCGTCGCCGCCAACGCCCCGGCAAACCGCCCCATCAGGTAGTCGAGCTTGTTGATGCGGGTCGTGCGGATGATCGGGCCGAAGCCGGTCTCATCATCGCGGAGCACGACGCTGGCCACGAAGGCGGTGGTCACGAACAGATAGAATACCGAGGCGTTCAGGAAGATCTGGGCGACCACGAAGGGCGAGTTCTTGTGGACGCTGGCGCTGTCGCCGATGTGGATCTGGTCGGAAGCGCTGGCGCCGAAGATCAGCAGGAAGAACACTGCCCCCACCACCCAGAACACGGGCTGGCGCAGCTGGTAGCGGAACTCGAAACTGGCGATCCTGCCGAACATGCTCGCGCCCCTGCCGGTCAGGCCGCAGCGCGGCGGGACGCGGACAGGGTGGAGAAATAGAGATCCTCGAGGCCGCCATGGATCGGCTCGAAGCCGTCGCCGGGGGCGGCGTCGGCGAGCACGTGGATCACCGTGCGCCCGGCGTAGAGCCGGTTGGAGATGACGTGATGGCGGGCCCGGTAATCGTCCAGCTCGGACTTAGCGATGGCCTTGCGCCAGATCCGCCCCTTCAGCGCCTCGACCAGGCCGGCCGGATCGCCCTGGCGCACGATGCGGCCGTCGCAGATGATGGCCATGGCCGGACAGAGGTCGGACACGTCCTCGACGATGTGGGTCGACAGGATCACCACCACGTTCTCGCCGATCTCGGACAGCAGGTTGAGGAAGCGGTTGCGCTCTTCCGGATCGAGGCCCGCCGTGGGCTCGTCGACGATGATCAGCTGCGGATCGCCGATCAGCGCCTGGGCCACGCCGAAGCGCTGCAGCATGCCGCCGGAATAGCCGGAGAGCGCCTTGTGCCGGACGTCCCACAGATTGACCTGGCCCAGCAGGCCCTCGACCATGGCCTTGCGTTCGCCCGCCGCCGCGAACCCCTTCAGGATCGCCAGATGGTCCAGCATGTCGTAGGCCGACACTCGCGGATAGACGCCGAAGTCCTGGGGCAGGTAGCCCAGGGTGCGGCGCAGCGCCTCCGGGTCCTTCAGCACATCGATGCCGTTGAAGCGGACATGGCCCGAGGTCGGGCTCTGCAGGGTGGCCACGATGCGCATCAGCGTGGACTTGCCCGCTCCGTTGGGCCCCAGAAGGCCGAACATCCCGCGCGGGATGACCAGATCCACCTCGTCTAGCGCGCGTACGCCGTTACCGTAGACGTGGGTCAGGTTCTCGACGATCAGCATCCTGTTTCCGTCCGCCGTGACTGGTTCACCGCAATGCACGGCTCAGCCGCGCGGGCAAGTGAAACAAAGGATAGGATCGTCGTCGGGCGATGTTCAATCGCCCAGGGAGACAGTGTGGGCGACGATTGGCGATGACGCTGGTTTTGCATGGCTACTGGCGATCGGGAACCTCTTATCGCACCCGCATCGCCTTGAACCTCAAGGGCCTGGACTACGAGGTCCGGCCGGTGAACCTGCTGTCCCGCGAACAGGCCGGCCCCGCCTACCGGACCCTCAACCCGCAGGGCCTGGTCCCGGCGCTTGAGGCTGACGGCCACGTCCTGACCCAGAGCGCGGCGATCCTGGAGTGGCTGGAAGAGACGCACCCCATCCCGCCTCTGCTGCCAAAGGACGCCGCCGGCCGGGCCATGGTGCGAGCCATGGCGGCGCTGGTCGGTACGGACATCCACCCGCTGAACAACCTGAGGGTCCTGCGCTCGCTGAAGCACGATCTGGGCGCCACCGATCCGCAGATCTCCGCCTGGGAGGCGCGCTGGATCAACGACGGATTCGCAGCCCTCGAACTGCTGATCGGCGAGCATGGCGACGGCTTCTGCCATGGCTCCGGCCCGACGCTCGCCGACTGCTATCTGGTCCCGCAGGTCTATTCGGCCCTCCGCTTCAACGTCGACCTTGAGCCGTTTCCCCTGATCCGGGCGGTCGACGAGCGGACGCGCGCACTTCCCGCCGTCGCCGCCGCCCACCCGGACCTTCAGCCCGACGCGAAGCCGGGCTGAAGGTGGCTCGCCCCTACTTCAGGGCGTCGCGGATCGCCTTGGCCTTGTCGAGGTGTTCCTGCACGGCGGGAGCCGTCTTGCCGGCGAAATCCTTGATATCCGCGACGTCGCCGTCCTTGGCGTAGCGGGCCATCAGGTCGAGGGCGGCCTGGTGGCCGTCGACCTGGGCGTCCATGAACTTCTTGTCGAAGTCCTTGGCGTCGGCGTCCTTGAGGTCCTGCAGCGCCTTGGCCCTGTCGTCCGGCAGGGCCGCCGGCGGGGTCAGCGACTGGCCGGACTTGGCGATGGCGGCCTTCAGGGCTGCGGTCGTTTGGGTGTGAGCCTTGATCATCATCCGGGCGAAGGCCTTCACGTCGGCGTTGGTCGAACGCTTCAGGGCGACCTTGCTCGATTCGACCTCGAACATGTCGCTGGCGGCGGCCTTCTGGACGAAGTCAGGCGCGGCCGCCTCGTTGGCCGGTGTGGGGATGGTGGCCGCCGGATTGGCGTCGGGTATTGAGGAGGCCGGCGGAGCGGCGGAGCTGTCCGCCGCCGGGGTGGAAGCCGGCTTGCTGCAGCCGGCGGCCAGCAGGGCGATGGCGCCGGCCAGAAGGAGTTGGCGTCTCATGGGGGTCTCCGAGCGTTTTCATGCGGCCCCTTTCAGCCGCTGCGCTCTCAACCTCACAGACCCGTGATCAGTTCCGTCGGCTAAGCCCGCCCCGTCAGGTCGGCCAGCGCGTTGGCGATCTGGGCCACGTCATAGGGCTTGCGGACGATCGGCGCATCGAAGCCTTCCGGCGCGCCCCGGTTCTCGCCATAGCCGGTCGCGAACAGGAACGGCACGCCGCGCGCGGCGAGGGCGGACGCCACCGGCTGCACCGACGAGCCGTTGAGATTGCAGTCGAGCACCGCGGCGTCCATGGGCAGATCGACCAGCGCCATGGCCTCGTCGACCAGCGCCGCCGAGCCGACGATCCTGGCGCCGGCCTCCGAGAGGCCCGCCTCCAGCTCCATCGCCAGCAGCACGGCGTCCTCGACGATGATCACCCTCAGGCCCTTCACCCTGGACGTCTGGGCGTGTGGGACCGATCCGGACGATTCACCCGCGGTGACGGGGGCCGGCGCGCTCGGCGCGGGCTTCTCTTCGGCGGGCATGGCGGGCGCGGCCAGGGCCTTGGCCGAGGCGGTGATGCGGACCCTGACTCCACCGGCGCGGAATTCGCTGGTCACCCGCCCGTCCAGCTCGCGTCCGGTGACGCCTTCCAGCAGCAGGGCCCCGAACCCGCGATGCGTCGGCGGCGTGACCCTGGGGCCCCCGTTCTCTATCCAGTCGAGCTCGAATCCGCCGTCCGGCGCCGTGCGCCAGCGCAGCTCCACGGTCCCGCTCTCCGACAGCAGCGCGCCGTGCCGGGCCGCATTGACGGCGAGCTCGTGCAGGGCCAGCGCCAGGGCGTTCGCCGCCCGGGGGGTGAGGAACAGCTCCGGCCCCGACCAGCGCGTCTGCCCGGGCGCGAGCGCCGACAGGGTCGCCGTCGCCAGGTCGTGGATCGATGCGCCCCGCCAGCGGGTGGCGGTGAGCAGCTCCTGGGCCGACGCCATGGCCTTCAGCCGGCCCGAGAACGCCTTCAGGAAACCGTCGAGCGACACCGCCCGGCGGGCCGACTGCGAGGATATGGACTGCACCGCCGCCAGGACGTTCTTCACCCGGTGGTCGGCTTCGGCGAACAGCGTTTCGCGTTCGTCCCTGGAGTCGGGAATGCGGGACAGCTCGTCTCCCGCCAGCACCGCCAGCTCCGTCAGGGAACGCTCCAGGTGGTCGGGCGCCGCGAGGGGCGCGCCGGACGCCACAGCCAGGACCCCGAGCCGCGACGGTTCGTCTCCGGTGATCGGCGTCGCCCTGAAGAAGCGTAGCCCGGTGTGGTCGTCGGTCTCTTCCGGCGTCCTGCCATGGCCGAGGGCGAAGCGCGCCAGCTCGGCGCTGGAGACGCCTGCCGGCCGGACGCCCAGGCTCTCGGCGATCGTTCCGTCTTCCAGCACGATCATCGCCCAGGGCGCGCCCGAGAGTGACAGGGCAAGGCTCAGGATGTGGTGCAGGTGGCCTGCGTGGGGCTCGCTGTGCGGAGTCGAGCGCGCAAGGCTCATGCGCGTTCCCGGATCATGCCGGACTTCAAAAGCGACACGTTGGTCGTATCGTCGTACATGGTCGACCGGGGCTTGCCCACGTCGGGTTAGAACGAGCCTAGTTAACAACCGGGTGCGCGAGCAACACCCGATTTTGACATTTGCACCGCCAAATGTTGAGGGAACGCAATTCTGAGGCGTGGCGTTTGGCCCATGTCCGCTCTATCTGTTGATCCCGGGGACAGGAGACATCGTCATGCCTGCAAATTCCAACGCCCAAGCCGCCCTCGACGACGCCGTGAAGGCGTCCGCCGCAACCAAGGCCCACTTCGACGAGGCCCTGGACGAGTTCAAGGTGCGCGCCAGCAAAGTCGCACAGGAGACCCTGCAGAGCCTCCGCACCCACGCCTCGCCCTACGTGGACGACGCCGGCGAACGGCTGACCACGGCCGAGCGCTATCTCGTTGAAAAGGTGCAGAAGCAGCCCCTGACCTCCACCCTGGCCGCCCTCGGGATCGGCGTGCTGGTCGGCCTGATCCTCGCCGGCGGCCGCTCGCGTTGATCCTGCAGAGGGTGCTCTTCGTCATCGCGGGGGCGGCCGCACTCGCTACCGCCGCCGCGGTCGGCGTGGTGGCCGCCGCCTGCGCCCTCTATGCGTTCCTGGCTCAGTACGTCACGCCGGCGCTGGACTATGCGATCCTCACCGGAACGGTCGCGCTGATCTTCCTGATCGTCGGGCTGGTCGCCGTCGCCAAGGCCCGCTTCAAGGCGAAACCGGCCAGCCTGGGCGAGCGGCTGGCGGACTTTGTCCGCGAGAAGCCCGTCGCCGCCGCCGCTGCGGGCCTGGCGGCCGCCTTCTTCGCCGCGCGCAATCCGAAAATGTTGATGGCCCTGGTGCTGGCTTTCCTGGAACCCAAGGCCGGCAAGCGCCCTTGAACTCCTGAGGCCGGGGGGCCTGCCCCTAGCCATCGGAGTCCCCTGTGTTCAAGCTTCCAAGCCTTCCCTACCCCGAAGACGCACTCGAGCCGGTGATCTCGGCCGAGACCATGCGCCTGCACCACGACAAGCATCACGCCAAGTACGTCGAGACCACCAACACCCTTTGCCGGGACGAGCGGCTGCAGCCCGGTTCGCTGGAAGAGCTGGTTTCGCTGGCGCGCAGCTCCAATCGGCGGAAACTGTTCAACAATGCGGCCCAGGCCTGGAACCACGCGTTCTTCTGGTCGTGCATGACTCCGAAATCCGCGCAGCCACAGGGGGAGCTGGTCCAGGCCATCGGGACGGCCTTCGGCGGGATGGATGGCCTGAAAAAGACGTTCCTCGCCGAGGGCGAGGCCCACTTCGGCTCCGGCTGGGTCTGGCTGCTGGCGGGGAACGGCGGCCTGACGGTCCGCTCCACCCACGACAGCGACGATTTCCTGGGGCGAGTCGGACCCGAGGCCGAGGTCCCCCTCATGGTCTGCGACCTGTGGGAACACGCCTACTACGTCGACTACCGCAACGAGCGTCCAAAGTACCTGAAGGCCTGGTTCGAGCAGCTGGTCGACTGGGAGTTCGCCGGCCATCAGCTGGCGGCTGCCCACGGCGCGGGCGAGCCGTGGCGCTACCCGGCGCCTGAAGGCGGCCAGGCCCGACGCCAGGCCTAGCGCCAGGTCACTCGCCGATCAGCTCGCGGTGGGACTTGTCCAGTTCCTCGGCGTAGCGGCGGATGGCGAAGGTCTCGTTGAGCAGCCCGATCCCCCGCCGCTCCTCGTCCAGGACGGCGAGGGATTCGGCCTCGACCCGGTCGAAGCTGGCCATGGCGTCCTTGATGTTCGTGGCCGGCGCCAGGGCGTCGTCGGCGTGCGTGGCGAAGTCCGAGGCGACACGCGTGTCGTCGGCGGCGGAGGCATGGGCTTCGGCCACCGACACCATGCCGGCGTAGTGGTCCTGCTCGTCAAGCAGGACCACCTGCTGGGTCGAGCCCAGGGGGTAGCGGCGCCGAAGCTCCTGGACCGACGCGGCGGCGGGCAGGGTCGGCGGATCGCGCCGCATCAGCCGTCCCACCGTCAGCGAGCGGATGCGCCCGACGTCGTGGGCGCTGCGGATGGACTCGCCGCGCAGATGCAGGCGGAAGGTCGAGAACGAGTAGCCGAAAGTCTCGCGCGCGATCAGGCTCGACACCACCGAGGCT
>FTDU01001084.1_pt1 | contig 12969 bp, 12 predicted proteins | sample 1640041 | NCBI WGS metagenome assembly FTDU01 (sample SAMEA3914816, study PRJEB12502) | metagenome | biome: forest; material: soil | place: USA | collected 2011-09-16 | depth 0.3 m | reverse complement strand
CTGTGGTGGCAGGGCTGGACGGATGCGCACGCCGCCATCTCACCGCCTGCCCTGGTCCGATTAAGGACGCTGGAGAGCTTTTCCGAGCGCTTGGCGGCGGCGCACTCACGGGTGCGGGTCATCGGTCCGACGGGGGCTCCGGTCGGCTTCCACCTGATCAACGGCGACGAGCTCAATCAGTTCTACGTCGCCGCTTCGGCGCGCGGAACGGGTGTGGCCGCCGCGCTGATGGCGGATGCGGAGGCCTGTCTGGCGGCCCTGTGCGTTGAGACCGCCTGGCTCGCCTGCGCCGTCGGCAATCCGCGCGCCGCCAGATTCTATGAGAAGTGCGGCTGGTCCCGGGTCGGGGCCCGCCGCCACCTGGCCGAGACCTCTGCGGGCCCCATTCCCTTGGACGTCTGGCGCTACGAGAAGCGGTTGGAGGTCGTCCGCTAGGCTACGTCGCCAGCTGCGCCATGCAGAGCAGGATCGCCTTGCGGGCCGTGGCGGCCCAGGAGTCGGGCGGGTCCAGGGCCAGGTAGCGTTCGTAGAGGGCCTTGGCGGGGGCGATCTCGCCCGCCTTCAAGCGCAGCTGGGCGAGGTTGAACACCGCGTCGGAGTAGGTGGGGTCGGCGTCGAGCGCGCGGCTGAGCTCAAGCATCGCGGCATCGGGCTTGCCGGCGGCTTCCAGCGCCTGGGCGTGGTTGTAGCGGGCCTCGACGAAACGGGGATCGCGGGCGAGAGCGCGCTGGTAGGCGAGGGCGGCCTCGTCGTGGGCGCCCTGGGCAAGGCGGATGTTGGCGTAGTTGTACGGGGCGATGGGGTCGCTGCGATCGGCGCGGGCGCAGAGGTCATAGAGGCGCGCCGCCTCCTCGAGCTCGCCGCCAGCCTCGGCCAGGGCCGCGCCTTCGAACAGGTCGTCGAGGCTGGCGTGGTCCTCGTCCAGGGGCAGCAGGCCCTGTCCCTCAAGGGTGGTGAGGCCGTCCTGCCACTGCAGCGCCGACTGGCCGGACGGCGTCAGCACGATCTTGTGGCGGCCGGGCGGCGACAGGTCGCGCGCACGCCGCATCGTTTGCACGGCGTCTCCCAGGGAGCGGCCCTGGTCGAGCAGCTCGGACGCCGTGCGGATGACGCCCGCGTCGCCGAAGCGGCAGGTCTCGCCCGAGATGACGATGAGGTCGAAGGCCGCCAGGACGTCCGCGTCTGCGCGCGTGAGCCTGGTCTGAGCGAGCGCCGTCGCGAGTGGCAGGGTCGTCGGGTCCGGGGACTCACCGGCCAGAGTGTCGGTGAAGCTGCGTTCGCTGCGGACCGGAACGCCCCGTTCCCGCGCCGTTTCAAGGCGCCCACCCAGGCCGCCGCTGTCGATCAGGGCGGTGGCCTGCGAACCGACCACGAAAGCGACGCTGCGGCGGGTCAGATCACGTACGACCGAGCCGCCGCCCAGGGCGACGAGCTTCTGCAGCCGGTCGCGCGCGCCGGGGGAGAACCGGCCGTAGAGCGCCACCACCCGGCCGCGAAGTTCCATTGGGTCAGGCGGCGCTGGACTTCTTCCGCTTGGCGGCGGGAGCAGGGGCGGCGACTACGGCCTTCTTCGCCGGCGCCTTGGCGGGCGCGGCGGCCTTCCCGGCGGCGGGGACCTTGCCGAGGCTGGCGGCCGGCGGACGGCGCTCTTCCTCGATGCTGCGGCGGAGAGCGTCCATCAGGTTGACCACATTGCCCCGCTCGGGGGCCTTGGAGATCACCGGCTGGCCGCCGGCGATCTTGGAGCGCACCAGGTCCAGCAGCGCGTCCTCGTAGCGGTCTTCGAAAGCCTCCGGCGCGAAGGTCGTCGACTTCTGGGCGATGATCTGCGCGGCCATGGCCATCATGTCGTCGGCCAGCTTGACGTTCAGCTTGTCGAGCATGCTGGCCGGCTCGCGGATTTCCTTGGCCGAGCGCAGCGTGAACAGGCGGAACCCGTCGGTGACGGGATGGAAGGTCACCAGCCGCTCGCGGCCTGACAGCACGATCCGCGCGATCGCCACCTTGTTCACCCGCCGCATGGCCTCCAGGATCACCGCGAAGGTCTCTTCCGCGATCGGGCCGTCGGGCGCGAGATAATAGGCGGAGTCGAAGTAGATCGGATCGATGTCGCCCGCGTCGACGAAGCCGTCGATGTCGATGGTCTTGCTGGAATCGATCTCGACTCCTTCCAGCTCCTCGCCGGTGACGACGACGTACTTGTCCTTCTCGAACTGGTAGCCCTTGACCAGGTCGGCGCGGTCGATCTCGCCCAGCTCCGGGTCATGGTACTTCTGCTGCACCCGGTTCAGCGTGTCCTTGTGCAGCAGGTTGAACGAGATCTTTCCGGCGGTCGAAGACGTCGCCGAATAGAGCTTCACCGGGCACGAGACCAGCGAGAGTTTCAGATACCCCTTCCAGTACGCGCGTCCGGCCATCTGAAACGATCCCTCAGCTGTTCATGCCCAAGCCACGACGCTTCTTCGCCGTGATGCCTTCAGCGCCGGATACTACCGCATCCCCAGGGTCCGCGGCCAGCGCCTCCAGTCGCCTCTTAGGTGAAGACGGTTAATGGGCCATTCACCCGACAATCTTCGCCCGATGGCGGGAACGGCTCAGTTCCGGCGGAGAGCATCGAGTTCATCGATCCGCACCTGAAGGCGGGCGGCTCCCCACTTGTTGAGCAGCCAGACCACCACAAGAAACAGCGCCATGATCATGCTCGTCAGGATGAGCACGAGGTGGTCGAACCCGATCGGGAGTCGCGGCGAATGGGAATGGAACCAGCGTCCCAGCATGATCAGCGCCATGCCGGGGATGAACGGCCCGATGTACCAGACCCCCACCGAGTTGATGGCGTCGCGCTGGCGGATCAGCTCGCGGCGATGGAAGTCGACCAGGCCCTGGCCCGCTTCGGGCGTTGTCCTGGCTGACCCCCGTCTGTGAAGCTGCCAGGCGACGAAAACGGCCGCGAGCATGTTCAGGCCGCAGCCTACCTGCATCATCCAGCTTCCCTGGTGAAGCAGTCCGGGCAGGAAGCCCAGGACCACGACCACGCAGGCGACGTACTCGACGGCGTTTCGCCGGCTGATCCTGCTCTGGAAATTCCGGGCCTTCAGGTGGATGTCGGCAAGGGTCATGGCGTCGTACTCCGCGGTCTGGCTCTGCCAGAGTTGCTGTGGATCGAAGTCGGAGGGCTCAACCGGCATGGCGGCCTCCCTGGTTGAAACGGCGGGCGAGCAAAGCTTTCAGGCGATGCACCTTGGTGGCGACGGACGCCGGGGTGATGCCGCAGACCTCGCCGATGGCGGCGGCGTCCAGGCCCTCGAGATAGAGCAGCACGATCTGCCGGTCTGAGGGCTCCAGCGCCTGGATCAGAGCGGTCAGGCGCGCCAGGGCGTGGCGCTCGCCGGCCTCGGCCTCGGGATTGTCCGGCGCGGACTCCGTGTCAGCCAACTCGTCGAGCGTGACCATCCTGCTCGCCTGCGAGCGCTTGCGTCTCAGCACATGCGATATCGCGACGTTGTGCGCGACCCGGTAGACCCAGGTCCGCTCCGAGCAGCGGCCGTCGAACTGGCCGAAGCTGCGCCAGAGCGCCACGTGGATCTCCTGCAGCAGGTCCAGCCGCTGGTCCGGGTCGGCTTCATAGGCGCGCGCCAGGCGTTCCAGAGCATCGCCGAACGTCGCCGCCGCGCCGGCGTAGCGTTCGTCCTGCGACGCCCCGGACAGGTCCTGGTGTGCTCCTCCCATATCAAGGTAGTCGCCCGTTCCGGCCAAATCTGACAGCCCTCGGCTGACTTGACCGCATGGCGGCCGTGTCCGAGCCTGCCGCATGCTGAAAGTCTGGGGCCGGCGCAACTCGCAGAACGTCCAGAAGGTGCTGTGGCTGGTGGGCGAGCTTCGACAGCCGCACGAGCACATCCCCGCCGGCGGGTCCTTCGGGCGGCTCTCCGATCCGGAGTTCGGCGCCCTGAACCCCAACCGCCTCGTGCCGGTGATCGAGGACGACGGACTGGTGGTCTGGGAATCCCACGCGATCGTGCCTTATCTGGCGGCCAAGTATGGGGGGCCGGCGTATTGGCCGGGCGACCCGGGAGTCCGGTCAGAGAGCGACCGCTGGATGGATTGGGCGCAGGCGCTGTGGCAGCCGGCCTTCCTGACCGGCGTGTTCTGGGGCTTCTACCGGACGCCGGAAGCACAGCGCGACTGGAAGGCGATCGACAGCAGCGTCGCGCTATGTTCCGAGCTGATGCAGATCGTCGACGGCGTGTTGGCGACGCGGCCCTATCTGGCCGGCGACCGCTTCACCATCGGCGACATCCCGCTCGGGTCGACGCTCTATCGCTATTTCGCGCTGGAGATCGATCGGCCGCCGCTGCCACATGTCGAGGCTTGGCATGGGCGTCTGCAATCGCGGCCGGCATACCGGGAGCACGTGATGATCCCGTTCGACGACCTCAAAGGTCGGCTCGCGTTCTGAGTCACAGCCTGAACATGGCGACGGGCGCCATGGCCAAGGCAAGCGCGACCACCTGCAGCGCGACCCTCTTCGCGACTTCGCCCGGCCGCCGCCAGTCCGCCGTCGCCAAGAACAGCGCGACGAGCGGGAACTGCAGGACGATGAGGATCTGCCAGAGGTGGGCCACCACCCCTTCGTCCTTCAGCCCACGCTCCCAATTTGTCGCCAGGGCGGCGAACAGCAGCAGGATCGCGGCGGAGCTGAGGAAGATCGGTCCCCACCGTCCAACGGCTTGACTGAATCCCTTCATCCCGGCCTCCCAGCTTGGCGGGCGTACTTTGCACTACAAAGTTAGAATGTGCAAGCCAACCGAGTCCGGGGCGGACGCCTAGATCGGCCTGGCTGCTGATCGACCGTCGACGCCGTCACTTACGCCCCCGGCTGCAGGTTCCAACTGAGGTCCCGTCAGGTCCCGATGTCAACGTCAGTAGAGGATCGACGGCATCCAGGCGCCGGCGGGTTCGCTGTAGAGGCCCTGGGTCATCAGGGTCAGGGTCTGGGTCACCTGCAGGCCGTGATCCAGGCACCAGCGGAAGAGGTCGCCGTTGCGCATGGGGACCAGGAGGCCCGGCGGCCCGATTTCGCCGGATGCGGCGATCAGGGCCTTGATGTCGTCGGAGGTTTCGCCGACGGCGTGTCCGAAATAGGCGAGCTGGCTGGCGTAGGCGGTGATCCGGCCGGCCCGCTCCACCACCATCGCCGTGCCCTGCTCGATCGCCTGGTGGAACTCGCCCGCGCGATCATGGCCGTGGACACGGCGGCAGAGGCGGTTGCACGCCGCCTCGTCGCCCGGCGTCGCCGCGCGCGCCTCGCCGCCCGGAGGGGCCGGGATCGCGGGCCCGCTCATGCAGGCCAGGGGCTCGCGGATAACGAACCCCAGCTTGGCGTAGAGCGACAGCGACCGCCGGTGATAGCCCGCCTGCAGCAGGCGCACGCCGGGCGCGCCGCGCTCGGCCGTCCGGTCCAGCACCGCCTGCATCAGCCGCCGGCCGACGCCGCTGTTCTGGATCTGCGGGTCGACCGTGATCGGGCCTACGCCGAAGACGGCGCTCCGCTCGTCCAGGAAGTTGCTGCCGAGCGGCCTGCCGTCCTCCTCGGCAACCACCCCGAAGAAGGCGGGATTGGCGATCAGCGACGTTATCAGCCCGGTGGCGTGTTCCGCGCTCGGGAAGTCGCGTGGGAAGTTATGCGCGTCCGAGATCGCCCCGAAGGCGTCGAAGCAGATCCGTCCCAAGGTCCCGGCGTCCTCGGGGCGCGGGGCGCGAAGCGTGATCATGAAGTCCCTCCGTCTGACGCGTCTTCAACCACGGAACGCCGCGCGCTGGCGAGCCGTCAATTGTCGCGCCCTTGGCGCCGCAGTGGCGGTTCAGCATAAGGTCCCCTGCCAAGAGTCGGCGGGGGAGGCGGGGTATGACGGCAGTGTCGGCGACGTCGGCTCCACCGTCTCGGGTCATGCCGATGCCCGCATGGCTACGCCCGATCGTCCTGGTGCTGGCCTATGGCGTCGGCGTGCCCCTGGTGAGGCTGCTCGAGGCGTTCGGCCGGTGGCCCGGGGTGATGACGGGATTGCGCGCCCGGATGGAAGCCCGCATCGCGGCGATGCCCGACGGCGCCATGGGGTTCGGCGACTACCGGCCGACAGGCCACGACGTGATCGCCTGCAGCTACTTCAAGAGCGGCACCAACTGGCTGATGCAGATGACCACCCAGATCGCCTGGCGCGGGCGGGCCGAGTTCGAGCACATCCACGACCTGGTGCCCTGGCCCGACGGACCCGGCCTGGGGACCTTCTATTCCATCGGCCTTGAGGACGAGACGCCGTGGCGGACCTCGCCGACCGGGCTGCGGGTCATCAAGTACCACGGCCTCCCGGCGGAGGTTCCGTATACGGAGGAAGCTCGCTACATCGCGGTGGTGCGCGACCCCAAGAGCGTCTGCGTCTCCAGCTACTACTTCGCCCGGGCGACCGTCCTCGGGCCCCTGATGCCGTCTGCCGAGCACTGGGCCGAGTTCTTCATGAAGCCGGGGTTCCCGCTGCACGACTGGCCGGTCCATCTGGCCGGCTGGTGGGCGATGCGCGATCGCCCGAACGTGCTCTTCATGACCTATGACGAGATGTCGAAGGACCACCCTGCCGCCGTGCGCCGGCTGGCCGACTTCATGGGCGTCGAACTCACCGCCGATGAGCTGGAGGCCGTCGTCCTGCGCTCGAGCTTCGCCTACATGAAGCCGATCTCCCACAAGTTCGACTTCATGAAGCTCGTGCCCTGGGCCAAACCGGAGGGCTCCATGGTCCGCCGCGGCCGGCACGGCGCCTCGGACGAGCTGCTGTCGCCGGCCATGCAAGCCCGCATCGACGACCACTTCCGCGCCGAGCTCAAGCGCCTTGACTGCGACTTCCCCTACGACGAGGCGTTCGGCCTCCCGCATGGATCTCATTGACGTCATCCGGCTGTCCTAGAATGGCCGAGCGCAGGTTATCCCGGTGGCCGGGCCCTCCTGGCCCATGGGCGCCTTGACGCCGGCAGCCCTGACCTTGCAGCCGTTCCTGGGTCTTCGACTCAGGTACGGCTCCGGGTCTCCAAGGTACTGTCCGCGTGGGATCAGGTTGAGCCGGAGCGGGACGGATGCCCTTCGAGCCGCCATCGTCTGATACTCGCAGTGCCGACGCTCTTCGGACGTGAGGTGCAAGAGGGCAGCGCGTTCGCAACCCACCAGATAGCGAAGCGATTGCCGCGCGCCGCCGCTCAGACTCTCCGCGGGCGGCGGTGAGGCCTCGCCGGTCTCACGTGCATCGGGGGCAGGGGGCTCCGGGCGCAAGTCCACACTCGCCTGGGGGGCCTTACGCGCACGCCGCGGCCGGGAGGTCGGCTTGCGGGGTTGGGCCGGCGGCCGCGGCGCCAACTCCACGGTCGTGATCGGCCCGTCCGTAGAGGGCGACCAGGAGCCGAGACCTTGTACGAATATGACAAGCAGGATGGCGTGGACGGCTACCGACGCCGCGATGGCGAGGGCAAGGCTCGGGGCGCCGAACTGCCGACGTTCAGCCACGCGCGCTCTTCCCAGCGGTTGCTAAAGCCTATTGGTGAATGGAGCTTGGCCGGTGGTGTCGAAAGAAAGGCCCACTGGTGGCCCCTCCGGGGCTGGCGGCCGGCCGTTTGAGGTTTGTTCGTCCATCGGCGCCATGCTTTGGCGCTCGTTGGAGTTTGACATGACCCTGCCCGATCAAAGCGCCGCGTTGCCGTCGGACCAACCGGTGCGAACGCGCCTTGCCGCGATTGCGCTCGCCATCATTGCAGGCCTGCTCTGCTCCCCTGCGTCGGCGGCGGACGCCGTTTCGAGCGGTCCGCCAGGCTATCCAGCCAGCGGCGAACGAGGCGATGTGCTGACCTGGCTCTCGGCCCATACCTCGGTGCGCCCCGGCGATGTCGTGGTCATCTCGCCACAGGCCGTCGTGTCTCTGGACGGTGTGACCCGCACCGCCGACAAGACCGCGCCCATCGACGCGATCGTGCGCGAGGAGTTGATCGACGTGGCGCTCGCCGAGCGCACCCACGCCCGCTCGACGCGCGTGCTGGTGCAGCTGGATTGCGCGGCGAGCATGTTCCGGATTCGCGAGAACGCCCGGTTCGCCTTGCCGGACCTGAAGGGGGACGCCGTCAAGAAGACCTCGACGGCCGACTGGACGCGCCTCGAAGACGGGACCGTGATGGTGCAGGTCGCACACGCTGCCTGCGCTACCGGCGCCCCGGTTCCAGTCGTGCAGGCGGCCAGCGGCGTAACGCCGCCCCCGGTCTCCAAGGCGCTTGCGTCACCCGCAACGACGACAAAGGCCGAGGCGCCGCGCATGTCGGCGCCGACTGTCGCGTCCAACGCCGCGACGCCGGCCCCGAAGATCTCGGCAGCTGCGACGTTGGCCAAGGCCGATGCGCCTCGCGCGGGGGCTCCGCCGGCGCCAACCCCGGCTGTAGCGTCCAGGCCCAGCCCGTCTGAACCGTCGTATTGGATCCTGCTCGGAAGCTATTCGAACAAGGACAACGCCCATGTGGCGGTGGCCAGGCTCACCCGCGGCAATCCCGGGCCGGTCAAGGGGCGGGACGTCGTCGTCCACAAGGCCTCGGTCAACGGGCGCGAATACTTCTTCGTGGCCGTCGAGGGCTTTGCGCAGCGCGCGGACGCGTCCGGCTTCTGCAAGGCGGTCCACGCCGCCCCGGAGGCCTGCCTGATCCATCACTGAGTTCGCAAGAACACTACCAGCGGGGCGCAGCAATTCGACGGAGTCCGGGCTGAAGTGGCGCCGCGGCGCGAGACGGAATAGACGTTGCCGCGCGCGGTCTGGGGAGCCTCGGTGGCCGACATCTTCGTTTCCTATGCGAGGACCGACAAGGCGCTGGTGGCGCCGCTCGTGGCGGCGCTTGCGGGCCAGGGCTGGTCGGTCTGGTGGGACCCGGAGATCACGCCCGGCCAGGAGTTCGACAGCCAGATCTCCGACGCCCTTGATGCGGCCAAAGCCGTTGTTGTGGTGTGGACGCCGACATCGGTCGGCTCCCGTTGGGTGCGCGGCGAAGCGCGCGAGGCGGCGGACCGTGGCCTCCTGATTCCGATTCGCTTTGAAGCAGCCCGCCTGCCGATCGACGTCCGCGCACTGAACACCACCGATCTCGACGGATGGGACGGCGACCCTGACGGTGCGGCCTTCCAGAACCTCCGCCGCGCCGTGACCGCGCTTCCGGGACCCGCCAGGGTGTAGATTTCAGACCAGGCCAGCGTCTCGTCGTCACCGAGCCGATCGGCCCGGCCGTCAGATTGTAGACAAATTCAAACGCCTGAAGCTGGTCGCGCGGGAAGTGCTCGAGTGGCTGCATTGAGCCCCAGGTGAAGCTTGTAGTATTCAACCCGAAGTCGGGTGAATGCGGGGGGCCGGGCAGTGATGAATCTGGCGACCATCCTGGCTGGCGTCCTGTTCCTGCAGGCAAGCGCGCAGTCCGGCTCGGCGCTCGCGTCCAGCCCTCAAGGCGATGCGGCCCGAATCTCGATCCGACGCCTCCCTGCGTCCGAGTACTTCTCCAGCAGCTACCCGGCCAACGCCATGCGGAAGGGGCTTGGGGGCAAGGCTGTGCTGGAGTGCGCGGTCAACCGCGATGGAGGCCTGGACAGGTGCAAGGTCGTCTCCGAGACGCCGACCGGATGGGGGTTCGGCGACGCGGCCCTCGGCCTCTCCCCTGGCATCCTGGCGACCAAGGGCCTGCCCGACGTCGACGGCGCCAGGCCAACGATCAGGTTTCCCGTGACCTGGCCGACACAGGCGCCGCATCCGCTTCTCCAGGGCGACGATACGGGCCACCTGCTTCACACACGCTGGCTGGCCGCCCCCTCGTTCGCAGACCTGATGGCTGCCTACCCGAAGAAACAGGCCGGTATGGGCGGCTACGCCGCCTTGTCCTGCGTCGTCCTTCGCCGGAGCGGCCGGCTCGGCGAGTGCCATGTCCTCATCGAAGACCCCGTTGGCTCCGGGTTTGCGGACGCCGCCCGGCGTCTGGCCGGGAAATTCCAGGCGTCGATCCCGCAAGCCATGAGACAGAACGCCGACATCTGGACCGAGCTGAGGTTCCGATTTCCCGCCAGCCCGGTTGCCGCCGCGGACCGGATTATCGACGGACCGCTCTTGTTCGCCGATGCGCCCGGGGCCGATACGGGCGCCGCACTCCCGTCGCCATCCCAGGGAAGCGACGCCGCAGCCATGCGCTTCGCCGTGCTGGACTGCGCCGTGGCCCCCGACTTCGGGCTGCGGGGGTGCGAGGTCATCGAGGATCGCGGGCCTGTCGCCCTGACGGCGGACGGGGCGAACAAACTGGTCTCCGGCAAGAGGGTCAGCGCCTGGTCGGAGGAGGGCGAGCCCATCGACGGGGCCCGCGTGAAGATGACGGTGGCGCTCCCGGAGCAGCGTTGACGCCCACGCGCGACGTCACGGGGCCTTGGTCACTGGCGCCCGGATGCTCTTCTCCAGGAGCGTGACGAGGCTCGGCGCGTCCTTTGTGTGGATGTCCGCCACTCGCCAGGCCCCCTTCTGCAAGACGAGATCGAGGGTCACCAGAGTGGTCTCTCCAGGGAAATTGAGCGTGACGATCGCGCGCGCCCGGTCGGCCCCTGGGGTATCAACCTCGACGCGGCCGACCTTCATCCCACCATCGTCCTGGCATCCGCAGATCGGATCCCAATCGATGGTTCCGATGTCCCCGCTGGGAGTACGCGCCTGATCACTGCGGATAAGCGCCAGCAGGTGTGGTGCAAATGTCGTAGCGGCGCGATCACCCAGGAAGTCCGGCTCGCCGTGTGAGTACGCGGCGTACAGGCCGACAGTGAACTCGCGGGCGTCCTGGATCGGCGCCGCTAGCGCTGGCAGGGGCGCGAGCGCTGCGGCAAGCAAGATCCATTTCCTGATGCTCATGTTCCCACCCTCCCGTCTTCGTGGACCCTCACCCCTTCATTCCCACGTCTCGGCGCATCTTCACCGTGATCTTGCCGGCGCCGGACTCGAGATCTTCCCAGGGGTCGGCGGTCAGCGTCTCCAGGCGCTTGTGGATGTTGAGGCGGTTGAAGGCGTCGCCGCCCGACAGCTTGCGCAGCTCGTCCCATTCGATGGGCGCCGCGACAGGGAACCCCTCGCGGGCCCGCAGCGAGTAGGAGGCCACCGCGCTGGCGCCCCGGGCGTTGCGCAGATAGTCGAGGTAGATGCGGCCCTTGCGGCGCTCCTTGTTGGACACCGCGGTGAAGAGGCTGGGGGCGTCCGCCGCCATGGCGCGGGCGAACGCTTCGGCGAAGCCCTTGACCAGGGGCCAGTCGTGGCCCGCGGCCAGAGGCGCCACCAGGTGCAGGCCTTTGCCGCCGGTGGTGCGCAGGAAGACGTGAAGGCCCATCGCCTGCAGCCGGTCCCTCAGGATCTCGGCGGCGTCGCAGACCCGGGCCCAGGGCAGGTTCGTATCGGGGTCTAGGTCGATGATCAGGCGGTCCGGGTGCTCGGGATCGCTGATGTGGCAGCCCCACAGGTGGAACTCGATCGCGCCGAACTGGGCCATGGCCAGGTATCCACGCGGCTCGACGATGGAGATGAACGCGGCGCGCTCCTCCTCGTCGGCCAGCTCGACAGTCTCCACGCCCGGCGGCAGGCCGGCGAAGGCGTGGCGCTGGTAGAAGCAGTCCTTCAGCTCTCCGGTCGGGCAGCGCAGCATGGTCACGGGTCGGCCGAGCAGCTCGGGCAGCATCCAGTCGCCGACGCGGGCGTAGTGCAGGGCGATGTCGAGCTTGGTGACGCCGCTGCCGGCGAAGATTTCGCGCTCGGGATTGGTCAGGTGCACCGCCGCCAGGTCCCGGTCGCTGACCAGCCGTGGCTTCAGCGCGCGGGCGGCGCGGGCGGCCTTGCGCGGGGCGAGGCTGAGGAAGGTAGGCGCGCGCGGCGAGTCCTGCGCCGAGCGGCTGCGGTAGCCAACCTCGGCGGTCCATTGCGGCTCCACCCAGTGCGCGCCGGGCGTGCGCGGCGCAGCCACGGCCGGCGTGTCGCGCGGGCTCTTTGAAAGCGCGGCCCACAGCTCGCGGGCCTTGGCGTCGCCGATGCCGGAGCCGGCGCGGCAGGCATAGACCAGCTCGCCCTGGCGCTCCTCCGCCAGGATCAGCGAGGAGGCGGCGTTGGGCATGTTGGCGATGTAGCCGATGACCACGAACGTCCCGACCTCGACCCGCTTGACCTTCAGCCAGGCCGGCGAGCGGGCCTGTACGTAGCGGGAGTCGGCGCGCTTGGAGACGATGCCCTCCAGGCCCATGCGGCTGGCCTGGGCGAAAAGCGCCGCGCCGTCGCCCTCGACGTGCTCGCTGAACTGCAGCGGCGACCTGCCGTCGATCAGCGGGCCGACCAGCGCCTGCAGCGCCTGCTTGCGGTCGACCAGCCGGGCGGCGCTGAGGTCGTAGCCGTCGAGATGGCAAAGGTCGAAGGCGAAGTAGGTCATGGCGTGGCTGTCACCCTCCGACAGCGCCCGCTCCAGCAGGTCCAGCGTGCTGACGCCGCGCGGGTCCTGCACCACCACCTCGCCGTCCAGGATGGCGGACTTGCACGGCAGCTTCTCCAGCGCGCGGGCCAGGGCGCTGTAGCGGCCCGTCCAGTCGTGGCCGTTGCGGGTGATCAGCCGCGCCTTGCCGTCCTGCACGAACACCAGGGTGCGATATCCGTCGTATTTGATCTCGTGCAGCCAGCCCGCGCCCGTCGGGGCCGCGTCGGCGGGCGTGGCCAGCTGCGGGCGCCACTTGCCCGGCATCGGCGCGGCCACGGCTCCGGGGATCTTCGCCGCCTTGCGCGGGGGCGGCGCGCGGGAGGCGGGGGCGGGGAGGGTGGCTTCGTCGACCGGCCGGCCGGTCACGACGCTGTTGGGCTGTTCCTGCAACACGTCGAAGTCGGCCAGCGGACGGGCCGACGGGTCGCG
>FTDU01000626.1_pt1 | contig 14173 bp, 14 predicted proteins | sample 1640041 | NCBI WGS metagenome assembly FTDU01 (sample SAMEA3914816, study PRJEB12502) | metagenome | biome: forest; material: soil | place: USA | collected 2011-09-16 | depth 0.3 m | reverse complement strand
CGGTGACGGAGGGATTCGAACCCTCGATACGCTTTAGGGCGTATAACGGTTTAGCAAACCGCCGCCTTCAGCCACTCGGCCACGTCACCAGCCTGATTTTGCCGGGTTGTCTCCCGCCCTTTGGCCGGAGGTCGGCCGGGTTGTTCGCGCCGGCCGCCATGCGCTCCAAAGGGAGGCCCCTCTTAGCGGACGCACCGGCGCACGGCAACGCGCCTCGCGGGGCGCACGCGGCGAGTGTAATTCCTTGACTGTCCCGCCTGCGGATGGCGTTCAGGCTGGACCCGCGCCTCGCAGTGGAGGGGCGGCATGGCCGAGGCGGCCGAACAGGAAGGAGGCCGCGATGGCCAGGTTTTTGGAGCTGACGCGCAAGAGCCCTCCCGGGCTGGTTCTGGTGAACCTCGATCTGGTGTCCAAGGTCGACGACGTCCAGGACAACAAGTCGGTGATCCTGCACTTCTCGGGCGGGCACACGATCGAGATCGCCTCCTCGTTCAGGGACATGTCGGCCCTTCTCATCCCCAAGTAGTCCAAACCTCCGGGCCTGACCCGCTCCGCCATGTATGAGTCCGGTCAGTGGACTCGTTCAGGTCAGGGGATCGAGTGGCCATGCAGAGTGTCGCCCCGTCCGGGCCCGCAGGGGCCCGGCCTTCTGCCGCCCGGCCAGCCGGGTGGCCGGGCCGGTTGGCGCGGATGCTGGCCGCCGGGGCGCGCGAGCCGCTGGCGCAGTTCCTCGTCCTCGGGTTGCTGATCTTTGTGGCGGCGCATGTCGTCCAGTCGGTGCGGGAAGCGTCGGCGCGCCGGATCGTGGTGGACGCCGCGGTCGAGCAGCGGCTCGTCCGGCTGCACATGCTGCAGACAGGGGCCCCTCCCTCCGACCTCGACCTGTCCGGCCTCACCAGCGACTATGTCCGCGACGAGGCGCTCTATCGCACGGCCCTGAAGATGGGCCTGGACCAGGGCGACGAGATCATCCGCCGCCGGCTGATCCAGAAGATGGAGTTCCTGCTCGACGACGGCTCCGCGCCCGGCGAGCCCGACGAGCGGACGCTCCGGGCCTATTACCGCGGCCACCCAGGCCAGTTCGTCCGACCGGGCGCGGTCAGCTTCAGCCATCGCTACTTCAACCCCGACCTGGGCGGCGACGCCGCGGCCCTCGCCCGGGCCCGGGCCGCGCTGGCGGCCGGCGGCGGATCGGGCGGCGACGCCTTCCCGTTGCAATCGGCCTATGCGGAGGTGGACCGGACCGCCGCCCTGCAGGTGTTCGGCCAGACCCCGATCGTGGACGCCCTGTTCAGCCAGCCGGCCGGACGGTGGGTCGGCCCCATCCGTTCCGGCTACGGATGGCATCTGCTGTTCATCAGCGGACGGCGCGCGGACATGCTGCCGCCCTTCGGCACGGCCCGCGCGGACGTCAGGACCGCGTGGCTGGCGCAGGCTCGCGAGATGGCGAGACAGCGGCGCCTGGAGCACATCCGGGCGGGCTTCCAGGTCGTCCGCACCGCAGGCGCCGCACCCCGATGAACAGGCTCGTCCGCCTCTCGCTGCTGACCCTGGTCCTGTCCTCGGCCGGCGCCGCCGCGGCGCACGAAGTGAGGCCGGCCTATCTCGACATCGCCCAGGACCGGACGGGCTGGGTGCGCGTGCTGTGGCGCCAGCCGACGGCGGGCGAGGCGACCTTGGCGATCACGCCCCAGCTGTCCTCCGGCTGGCTGACGCCGGCAGCCGGCGAGCGGACGGTCGCCGAGGACTCCACCATCACCCGCTGGGCCATTGCACCGCCGCACGCTGTGCTCGAGGGCCAGACGCTGACCATCCAGGGCCTGGACGCCTCGATCACCGACGTGCTGGTAAACGTCCGCTACGCCAACGCCGTCGAGGCCTCCCAGCTGATCCGGCCTGACCGGCCCCTATGGCGCCTGCCGCCCTCCGCCAAGCCGGTCCTGCCCGTCGCCGCCTACCTGCAGCTGGGCGTCAGCCACATCTGGACCGGCGTCGACCACCTGGCCTACCTGCTCGGCCTAATGCTGCTGGTGACCAGTCTGAAGGCGCTGATCAAGACGGTCACGGCCTTCACAGTGGCGCACAGCGTTACCCTTACGATGTCGGCGCTGGGCCTGATCAATGTCGCGCCGGCGCCGGTGGAGGCGGTGATCGCGCTCAGCATCCTGGCCGTGGCGGCGGAGCTGGTCCGCTACCGGCGCGGCCTGCCAAGCCTCGCCCAACGCCAGCCCTGGCTGATCGCCTTCCCCTTCGGCCTGCTGCATGGGCTGGGGTTCGCCGGCGCCCTCAGAGAGGTGGGACTGCCGCCGAACGACATCCCTGCGGCCCTGCTGAGCTTCAATCTCGGAATCGAGGCCGGCCAGATGGCCTTCGTGCTCGCCGTCCTGGCGGCGTTCCACGGTCTGGCCCTGGCGGCGCCACGGGCGGTGGCCTGGGTGCGCCAAGCCCTGCCCTACCTGATCGGTTCTGTCGCCTCCTACTGGCTCATCGCGCGGACCCTGGCCTTCCTATGAAGCGATCACACATCATCCTCGGCGCCGCCGCCGGGATCGTCATCGTCGCAGGCCTCGCCTTTGGGCTGGCCAGGCATCCTGGACGGCTCGCGGGACCGGCGGTCGCGACAGGCTCCCTGCCGCCGGCCAATCCGCTGCGCAACGCCTACTTCGGCGATCTGCACCTGCACACCAGCTATTCCTTCGACGCCGCCTCGGCCCGCACCAACACCACGCCTGAGGATTCCTATCGCTTCGCGCTTGGCCAGAGCGTGAACTACCGCGGCCAGATGGTGCAGCGGCGCGTGCCACTGGATTTCCTGGCCGTCACCGACCACGCCGAATCCCTCGGCGACTATCCGATCAGCGCCCCGCCCATCCGCCCGCTGCCGGAAATCGACTGGGACAAGCTGCTGAACTTCGGCCGGCAGACCCGGCGCCAGAAGCTGCTGTCCATCTTCGTCGCGTCAGGGTTCAGCGGGATCACGCCTCCGGACAAGGCGTTCCTCGACGACAGGACCATCCGCGAGAACTGGCGGCGCGAGGTCGACGCCGCCCAGAAGTATTACCGTCCCGGCCGCTTCACGACCTTCGTCGCCTTCGAGTGGTCGCCGTTCTATTCGGGCGCGCACATGCACCGGAACGTCATCTTCCGCGGCCCCAACTTCCCGCAACGTCCGTTCAGCGCCCTCGACTCCCGCAAGCCCGAAGACCTGTGGGCCTATGCCGAGGCCAATCGGCGCCGCGGCGCCGACTCCATCCTGATCCCGCACAGCTCCAACATGAGCGACGGACTGATGTTCGCCGACCGGGACTCCTGGGGCCACCCGTTCACCCGCGCCTATGCCGAGGCGCGCATGCGCAACGAACGCCTGGTGGAGATCACCCAGAATAAGGGCACCAGCGAGACTCGCCCAGAGCTGTCGCCCACCGACGAGTTCGCCAACTTCGAACTCTACACCGATCCCGGCGCGCCGCTCAGCCCCGGCAGCCTGGTGCGGAAGGCGCTCGGCCGGGGCTTGGTCGAGCAGCAGCGTCTGGGGATCAACCCCTTCGCCCTTGGAGTGGTCGGAGGGTCGGACTTCCACTCGGGCGTCTCGGCTTCGGAGGAGTTCAACTATCCGGGCGCGCTCGGCGACGCCGACAGCCAGCGCTACCCCAACTGGGTGCTTCGCGCCCGGCCCGTCACCCTCAGCGCCGGCGGCCTCACGGGCGTCTGGGCCGAGCGGAACACCCGCGAGGCGCTGTTCGACGCCATGAAGCGCAAGGAGGTCTTCGCGACGACCGGCGTGCGCATGCGCCTTCGGCTGTTCGCCGGCTTCAGCTATCCCGCCGGGATCACCCGTCAGGCCGACTGGGTGAAAAGCGCCTATGCTCAGGGCGCGCCGATGGGCGGGGACCTTGTCGCCGCGCCGGGCGCAAAGGGGTCTCCGCGCTTTCTGCTCCAGGCGGTCAAGGATCCGGACTCTGGCAACCTCGACCGGATCCAGATCGTCAAGGTCTGGTATTCTGGCGGCACAAGCCACGAGAAGGTATTCGACGCTGTCTGGTCCGGCCCGCGCAAGCCCGACCCCAAGACCGGCGTCGTGCCTCCGGTGGGCGACACGGTGGACCTGAAGACCGCAACCTACAGCAACAGCATCGGCGCCCCGATCCTGACCGGGGAATGGACCGATCCGACCTTCGATCCAGGGGAACCAGCCATCTATTATGCGAGGGCGATCGAAATCCCGACGCCCCGCTGGACGACCTATCTCGCGGTGCGCAGCCATCTTCCACTGACCCGGCTGGCCCCGCCGACGCTGCAGGAGCGCGCCTGGAGTTCGCCGGTGTTCTACACGCCGCCGCACAAAGGCTGAGGCGGATGAACGCCGCACAACCGGCGGCTCCGTTCCGGTTCAGTCTCGCCGCCGCATTCTCGCGACATGGATCGGACCTATCGCCCGGTCGAGAAGGAGAACACGACATGACCATCAAGGGGATCAAGACATCCGTCGCCGCCCTGGCGCTGACGCTGGCGGCGGCGGGCATCGGCGGCCAGGCCTTCGCCCAGGACTACCATGGCCGTGGCTACGACCGCGGGCATGACGTCGGCCGCGGGGACGACCACGGCCGCGGCGGATACAACTCCGCCGGCGTCGACGCCCAGAAGCGCTTCGGCCAGGTCCGCTGGGAGGCTCTGCAACTCGCCCAGTCCCGCCGGATCGACCGCCGGGAGTCCGACCGCGCCATGAACATGCTGAAGGACATCAGCCGTCAGTTCCAGGTCGCGCGCCTGGATGGCCGTCTGTCACAGGGCGAGGTCAATGCCTTGAACGCACGCCTGGATGGCGTCGAGTCCTTGCTGCACAACGCACGCGATGATGGCCGCAGGGGTCGGCGCTGATAATCCCCCACGAACCTAAGGCCCATGGGAGCCGGAGCTGACCGCTCCGGCTCCCCTTTTGCGTGCAGAGACCGTTCAGCGTTAACGGCGGGCTCACTTCGGTCTGCCACAGTGGCGCGGTCGCCAGAACGGTCAACGCTTGATGTCGCTTACCGCCCCCGCTTCGCAACCCTCGTCTGAACTGCAAGCCTCTCACCCCCTGGCCGGCGCCGAGGGTGAGCCGCAGCATGCCGGCGTGGGCCCCGGCTTCGACGCCGTGGCGGTCGAGTCCGTATTCGTCCGCCAGAGCCACGCCAGGGACCGGCGGGCCGGCGCGGATCGGCGTGGTCCTCTCCGGCCGGAACGGCTGATTTCGGCGCGGGAGCGGTTCCATGGGTTCGGACCGGCTCGCGCCTTCCGTATCGTGGATACGGGCCTGATCCTCGCGCTGGCCGGCGTCATCTGCGGCCTGGCCCAGACCGGGGGCCTGCTCTCCACCCCCGTTACGGCCGCTCTGCCCTTCGTCATCGGTTCGGCCCTGTTGATCTGGAGCCTCGGCGGCGTGGGCGCCTATCGCTTCAACGCCAGCGAAGGGCTCTCAGTCCACCTGCTGCGCACCTTCGCCGGATTCCTGCCCGTGGCCTGCCTGCTGCTGGTCGCCGACGCGGTGGGATTGCCTCGCCATGAACTGGTCCAGGCGGCGACCTGGCTCGCGCTGAGCTTCGCGGCCGTCTACGTCCTGCACGCCGGCTGGTGGCTGCTGGTTTCGGCTTGGCGCGCCCAGGGCAGGCTGACCCCCAACATCATCGTCGTCGGCGCCACGCGCAACGCGGAACGGCTGATCCAGGCGCTGATCGACAACCGTGAAGCCAACGTCATCGGCGTGTTCGACGACCGCGCCGCACGCGCCCCGCCCAACATCCGCGGCGTGCCGGTGCTCGGCGACACCAGCGACCTGCTGGGCCACCGGCTGATCCCGTTCGTGGACCGCATCGTCATCACCGTGCCGTCCAGCGCCCAGGGCCGCGTCAGCCAGATCATCGAGCGGCTGCGGGTGCTGCCCAACGACATCGCCCTGTTCCTGGACTTCGAGGCCGGCGGCCATGATGCGACGCTGTCGCGCCTGGCGCGGCTGCCGCTGGCCCATGTCTCCGGCGCGCCCCGCAACGAGAACCGCGCCTTCTGGAAACGCATACAGGACCTGACGTTCGGCGGGCTTGCACTGATCCCGGCCGTGCCGATCATGACGGTCATCGCCATCGCCATCCGCCTGGACACCCCGGGCCCGGTGTTCTTCCGCCAGCGCCGCCACGGTTTCAACAACGAGGAGATCGTGGTCTGGAAGTTCCGCTCCATGCGCCAGGAGACCTGCGATCCAACGGCGTCCAAGCAGATCGCGCTGGATGACGAACGGGTCACGCGTGTCGGCCGCCTGATCCGGCGGACGGGCCTGGACGAGTTGCCGCAGATCTTCAACGTGCTGAAGGGCGAGATGTCGCTGGTCGGTCCGCGCCCGCACGCCATCGGCATGAAGACCGGCGAAGTGGAATCCGCGCGCCTCGTGGCGGAATACGCCCATCGCCACCGCCTGAAGCCGGGCGTAACCGGCTGGGCGGCGATCAAGGGCTCACGCGGACCCGTGCACACCGCCGACGCGGTTCGCCGGCGCGTGACGCTGGACGTCGAATATGTCGAGCGCCAATCGTTCTGGCTGGACCTCTACATCATGGCCAAGACCATCCCCTGCCTGCTCGGCGACCGGCACGCCGTCCGGTAGAGCCCGATGTTCTGGCGCGGCGTGATCGGCTACCTGCCGGCGAACCTTGTGCAGGGCCTTGTGGGCCTGCTCAGCATCGTCCTGTTCACGCGGCTGCTGTCGCCGCAGGCGTACGGCGCCTACGCCCTGGCGTTTTCCGTCACGACCCTGGTCCACACCATCGTCTTCACCTGGCTCGAGGCCGCCATGGCGCGGTTCTGGGCGCGCGAGGCCGAGGGGAACCGCCTGCCGGACCACTTCGCCACACTGCTGCGGCTGTTCCTGGTCCTTGCCGCCGGCCTGGTGGCCACGGCGGCGGTCGTGCTCTGGCTGGCCCCCATCGCGCAGCCGATGAAGCTGGCCATCGGCGCCGGCCTCCTCGCCACGCCGATCCGCAGCCTCGCCAAGCTCGCCCAGGAGCATCGGCGCGCCGCCGGGCGGGTGCGGGCGTCGGCCACCCTCGACATGGCCCAGACCGGCGGCGCCTTCCTGATCGGAGCCGCTCTGGCCGCCATGGGCGCCGGAGGCGCCGCTCCGCTGATCGGCGCAGGCGCCGCGGCGGCCCTTTGCCTGGTGTTCGTCCTGCCCGGCGAGATCAAGGGCGCCGCCCACGGCCGCTTCCAGCCCGACCGGGCCGGCGACTACGCTCACTACGGCGTGCCGGTGGCCCTGTCGCTGATCCTGTCCCTGGCCCTGGCGACGACAGACCGGTTCATGCTGGCGGTCTTCCTCGATCCGGCCAGCGTCGGCGTCTACCACGCCGGCTACAGCCTCTCGAACCGCACCCTGGACGTGCTGTTCATCTGGCTCGGAGCCGCTGGAGGGCCCGCCGCGATCGCCGCCTTCGAGCGCGGCGGACGCGAGGCCCTGGCCCGATCCGCCCGCGAGCAGGCCTCGCTGATGCTGCTGATCTGCCTGCCCGCCGCGGTCGGGCTCGCGCTGGTCGCCAGGCCGCTGGCGCAGCTGATGGTGGGCGAAGGCCTGCGCGCTGGCGCGGCTCAGGTCACACCCTGGATCGCGCTCAGCGGATTCTTCGGCGGGGTGACGACCTACTATTTCCACACCGCCTTCACCCTGGCCCGCCGCACGCGCCTGTTGCTGGCGGCCATGGCCATTCCGGCCGGCGTCAACCTGGTGCTGACCTTCGTCCTGATCCCCCGCTACGGCCTGAACGGGGCGGTCTGGGCCACCGCCGCCAGCTATGCGATCGGCGCGGTGGCGTCATGGGCGCTCGGTCGGACGGTGATGCCGCTGCCTGTGCCGTTCACGGCCCTGGCCCGGTGCGGAATCGCCGCCGCAGGCATGGCCCTGGCGGTGAGTCTGGTGCCGGCTTCCGGCGGCCTGGCCGAACTGGCCGGCAAGGCGGCCGTCGGGCTGGCCGTCTACGCCGCGCTCGCCCTCGCCCTCAACGCCGCCGGCGTCCGCTCGCATGGGACCAGGCTTGTCCGTTCGCTGCAGGGCGCAGCGGCATGAACGCCGTCGCCCTGGATCGGACGGCCGACAATTCCGCCTGGCCGGAGGCGACGCCACGCCTGTCGGTGCTGATCCCGTACCTGAACGACGATCCCTGCACGCTGCTGCATGCGCTGGGGCGAGAGGCGGAAGCCCTGGGCGGAACGGTCGAGGTCGTGCTGCTCGACGACGGCTCAGGCGACGACGCCCTGGCCGACCGGGTGATCGCGGCGATCCATGACAGCGCGATTCCCGCCCGCTCAGTCCGCCTCTTCGCCAACGAGGGCCGGGCCAGGGGCCGCAACCGCCTTGCCGCCAACGCCCGCGCCGGCCACCTGCTGTTCCTGGACAGCGACATGCTGCCGGACGCACCGGACTTCCTGGTTCAGTGGATCGATCTGGTCGACCGCTGCGACCCCGCCGTGGCCTTCGGCGGCTTCTCGCTGAAGCAGGCGCCCCTCGTCCGCGAGCACGCCCTGCATCGACAGATGGCCATGCGCTCGGACTGCGCCGGCGCGGAGCAGCGCCGGCTGAAGCCCGAGAAGTACGTCTTCACGTCCAACCTGATGATCCGCCGTGCCGTATTCGAGGCCGAGCCCTTCGACGAAGGCTTCAAGGGCTGGGGCTGGGAGGATGTGGAGTGGGGCGTGCGGGTGTCGCGGCGCCACCCGATCGTGCACGTGGATAATCCGGCCACTCACCTGGGGTTGGATCCGCCCATGGTGATCGCCGCCAAGTACGAGCAGTCCGCCGCCAACTTCGCCCGCATCCTGCGCGCCCATCCCGACATCGTGCGCGGCTATCCCAGCTACAAGGTCGCGCGAGCGCTGAAGCTGGCGCCGCTGCGGTGGGCGTGGCGCCCCCTGCTGAAGGCCCTCGCCCTGACCGAGCAGGCCCCGCTGCCCATGCGCGCCTTCTGCATGCGGCTCTATCGCGCGGCCGTCTGCGCCGAGGCCATCTGATGGCGGCCGACACCTCGCTGAAGGGCAAGCTGCGCCGCCGCTATTCGCGGCTTATGCACCGCCGTTCAGTCCACACGCGGCCGGAGCGGCCGATGGTGACCTTCTCTTTCGACGATGCCCCGGCTAGCGCCGCGCGGACCGGTGCGGCCCTGCTGGAAGCGCGTGGCGTGCACGGGACGTGGTTCATCTCGTCGGGCATGGTCGGCGACTCCAGCGATATGGGGCCAATGGCCGACGCCCAGGACATCCGGCGGCTGCTGTCGGCCGGCCATGAGATCGGCTGCCACACCCGCTCGCACCTTGGTTGCGGACTCGCGGCAGCCGCCGAGATCAGCGCCGACGTCGCCGCCAACGCGGCTCGCCTGGCCGAGCTCGGAGCACCCATGCCCGAGACCTTCGCCTATCCCTTCGGCGACGTCTCGCCGGCCGCCAAGCAGGTGCTGGCGCCCCGCTACTTCCTGCTCCGCGCCCTGCACCATGGGCTGATCGAGCCTGGCGCCGACCTCAACCAGGCTCCGGCCGTCGGTATCGAGGGCGACGACGGGCAGGCGGTGGCGTCCCGCTGGATCGCACGGGCCCTGGAGCGCCGAGCCTGGCTGATCCTCTATACCCACGATGTCCAGGACAGCCCCTCGCCCTGGGGCTGCACGCCCGCGGCCCTTGAGGGACTGATCGACATGGCTCTGCAGGGCGGCGCCGACATCGTCACGGCCACCGAGGGCTGCCACCGCCTCGGGCCGGCATACTGACTGGTTAGTTTGGACTAACGGCCCTTGAGATCGGGCCTGGACGCCAGGAAGGCCGCCTTTTCCGCCGCCGTCAGCACCTTGCCCCGCTTCTGGCGGCTGACCTTGGGAGTGGGGGGCGCGAAGACCTCGGACTTGCCCGCTGCTCCGGCCTTGCCGTGCGACGACGGTTTGATGATCATCGGCTTCATGGGTTCACTCGGGTTCACCGTGCATTGGCGGGGTGTAGCACCGGATGCCCGGCGCGTCGCGATCAGGGCAGGATGGCCTTCAAGAACCTGGGCGCGGTGATCCGCGCGCGGTTGAACACGATCCCGGCGCAGCGGCCCCCGGCCTGCTCGATCGACTCCTTCAGCGCTGCGGGGCCCCGGGCGTCGCCTTCGTCGGCGGCCACCACCAGCACGGTTGTGTCCACGAACGGCGCCATGGTCACCGCAGCCGAAGAGCGGTCGGCAGAGGGCGCGTCCAGCACCACCATGTCGGCGTGACGGCGCAGGGCAGACCAGTAGGCGTCGCCGGCGATCAGGTGCGGCGTCTGGCCTGGCTGTAGCCGCTCGCGACGGAAGCGCGTCACCCACAGGCGCGAGGCGCCGGCCTGCTGGACGCAGAAGTAGCCGGCGTCGGCGATGCGCCGCCCCTGGCGGTCCCGGGCGGGCGGCTGGACCGTGAAGAAGGCGGAGTCATCGGGCGAGGCGGCGGCGGGCTGGCCGAGAAGGCCGTAGCGGCTCGGCTCGGCGGCGAGGAAGGCGTGCTGGGCGTTGGCCTGCAGGTCCAGGTCCACCAGCCAAACCGGCCGGCGGCAGCGGGCGGCGGCGAAGCGGGCGAACTCGCGAGCGATGGTCGAGGTCCCCTCACCCCGTCCCGCGGCGGCGACCTGCACCACGCGCCCGGCGCCCGGGCGAGCCGATCCGAGCGAGGCCCACAGTTGCGCCATCTCGGAGGTCAGGTTCAGCATCACCGAATCGCCGCGCGAAGGCTGATCGTAGCAAACGAGCGCGGCTCCCATCGGTTCAGCCGGCTCCCTGGCTCAAATATCGCGTTTGTAGCCCGCCGCCGCCAGCACCGGCAGGTCCAGGGTGCGGCCCGCCGACGCAGGCGTGGCGAAGCCCCGCCTCAGGAAAATGCGGGTCAGCCCCACGCAGAGGGCGGTGAAGGCCGCGAACAGCAGGGCCAGCGCCGCCACGATCTTCTTCAGGCTCTTGCCGGCAGTGGGCGGGATCGGACGCTCGACGATGCGGATGTTGTCATTGCTGCGCTGGGCAATGGACTGCGAGGCCTGGGATTCCTGGCGCTTCTGCATCAGCCCCCGGATCTCGCCCTGCAACAGGTCGCGGTCGCGGGTGAACGCCAGATACTGCGGCTCGATCTCGGTCAGCTTCTGGCGGCGCATGGAGATCTGCTGCATCTGGCCCTGCAGCGCCGTCTGGCGCTCCTTCAGCGAGGCCGACTCGGCGTTCAGCTGGATCTGCTCGGTCTGCATGGTCTGGTAGACCGGATTGATCCCGATCCGCCGGGCGCCTGAGGGCTGCGCGCCGCTCTGCGAGGCCAGGGCCTGCATCTGGGCGATGCGGTGCTCGATCTCCTTCACCGGCTCGGCGTCGGGCTTGTAGCGCGACAGCAGGTCCTGGTGTTCGATCTGCAACTGCAGCAGCTTGTCGGAGCTGGCCGGATTGGTGTCGCGATAGAGGCTGACTTCCGGGCTGAGCCGTCCGACCTGGCGTCCCATCTCGCCCAGCCGGCCATCGATCTCCTTCAGCCGGGCGTCCACGCGGTAGCCTTCGTCAGTCAGCGAGGTCTGCAGCGTGTTGAGCGAGGCTTTTTCGGCGTCGAAGTCGTCCACGCCGTTGGCGGCGAGGAAGGCCTGATAGCCCGCGTCGGTCTCGGCCAGCCGGTCCTGGAACACTTTCAGCTGCTGGTCGAGGTAGGGCTGGGTCTTGTCCAGCAGCACGGCGCGCCGATAGATCAGGTACTCGTCGAGCAGCCGGTTCAGCACCAGCGCCGCGCGGTCTGGATCGGTGTCCGTATAGGTCAGGCGCACGACCGAGGTGTCGGGCGCGGAGTCGACCTTCAGGTTCGTCCCCATCGCCGTGACCGCCTTGTCGACGATGTCCTGGCGCTTGGCCGCCGTCCCGCCGGCCCAGGCGTCAGCCTGGTCCGGGAAGACCTTGCTGAGGCCCAGCCCCAGCAGCACGCGCCGGCGCAGCTCGGCGCTGGAGAGGATCTCGACTTCCGACTGGATCAGCTGGTCGGTGGTGGGAATGGCGCCCCTGGCCGCATCCCCGACGTTGGGTTCGTAGACGTACTCCTGCCCCAGCCTCACCAGGATCGAGGAGGTCGCCGGATAGCGGGTCTTCATCACCAGGGCGCCGGCCAGTCCCAGCACGAAGATGGCCAGGAACACTCCCGCCATCAGCCACCGGTCGCGCCAGAGCAGGGTGATGTAGTCGGCGGTTCCATAGCGCGGCCGTGACGCCCAGCCTCCGTCCCGGCCGGAAAGAGGCGCGGCGGACCCCCATGCGCTGTCATAGGTCATCGAGGAAAGGTCATGGAGTCCTGGAAGCGCCCAGCCTCCGGCGACCGTGAGGCGTCGCCATTAAGGTTTGGTTACCCATTTCCCTTAACCTCTCGCTGGTGATGATCCCCTGCAGGCTCGCATGAAAAAGGCGCCCAGATCGTTGCCGCCGATGGCGGTTGGCGCGATCGCGGTCATGGCCGTGGCCGCCTGCGCCACAGGCGCGCCGCCGACGCATCAGGCCGCGGCCGCCCAGTTCCCAAACATTGGATATGCGACCTGGACCGACGACGAGCCGCCCTACAGGGTGTTCCCGGGCGACGAGATCGAGATCACGACGCCATCCGCGCCCGAGCTCAACAAGACCGTGACGGTGCAGCCGGACGGGCGGGTCAGCCTGCCCCTGGTCCACTCGATAATGCTGGCCGACCGGACGCTGCCTGAGGTCGAGGCCGCCCTGTCACGGGCCTATTCCGCCGACCTGCTGAGGCCCGAGGTTTATGCCTCAGTGAAGGCCGCGCCCCTGAAGGTGTTCGTGGGCGGCGAGGTGGACAAGGCCGGCGTCTACGACATGCCCGGCGACATCAACGCCCTGCAGGGCGTGATCCTGGCGGGCGGCTTCAAGACGACCGCCGAGCGCAGCCGGGTGGTGATCATCCGGCGCGGGCCGGACGGGCGGCCGATGATGCGGAGGGTCAACCTGCAGCGCGGCATCGGCGACCCGGCGCGGACCGACCTTGTGCCGCTGCGCCGCTTCGACATCGTCTATGTGCCGCGCTCCGGCCTGGCCGAGGCCGGCCTTCTGCTGGGTCAGCTGAGGGAGCTGGTGCCGTATTCGCTCGGCTTCAGCTATGCGCTGAACAGTCAGAATGCGGTCTTCCAGCCGCCGGGAGCAACTCCCTAGTGCGATCCGGGAATTCGCTCAGAGCCCCCAACAGGCCCGTGACGAATTACCCAATCGACGCGCTCGCGGCGGATGGTCGCAGCCGGGCGTTTCTTAGGCGCCCGGCTCCGGATCAGGCAGTGGCCAGCCACTCGCGCGCTGCGCGCTGGGCTTCTGCGACCTCTGCCTGGGCCATCTCCATGCTCAGCTCCCGGCGATAGACCTTGGCTTCGACCGAGCCGCGCATGGCGGCCAGATTGAACAGCATGTGGGCCGAAACATAGTCCACCGGAGCGCCGCCCTGCCCTGTGGAATAAAGCAAACCGAGACGAAACAGCTCGTCGCCCGTGGACTGAGGCGACGGTAATGGAAGGCTGGACAAGCCTTCGGTGTCAATGCTCACCATCATGACTTAACCCCCGTAATGCCCCCTTACGGCTTCTGCCGCAGGACTTGCGGGAACAAGAAAAGGTCATAGTGGATAAACATACAGTTAAGCGCGGAATCAGCACGTGAGGTGCCGAAACACGGCTTCACTAACTCTTAGTCATTGTAAACTCGCGCTCACCATAAGTTAAACCCAGTAACTTCCCAGCAAGAAGCGGTCAGCCCCGGCGCGCCCGCTGTCCGAACAGCACACTGCGGGCCTGTTCGGCCTCAGGTCCGGCGCCGGCGGCCGAGTGCACCAGGTCACGTCCAGCCTGGTCGGCCCGCGGCACTGCGTCGCGGGCCGCGATCCGGTCGATCCAGGCCAGCAGCCGGTCGAAGCCATCGTGGATTCCAGGATTCAGCCGGGCCATGCCGCGCACCCACGGCCAGCTGGCCATGTCGGCGATGGAGTAGTCGCCCGCCACGTAGTTCCGGCCGTCCAGCCGAGTGTCCAGCACGCCGGCCAGCCGCTGGTACTCGTTGACGTAGCGGTTGGTCCCGTAGGCGACGTAGCGCTGGTCGGGGAGCATCTGGCGGGCATAGCTGCGGAAGTGGTTGGCCTGGCCGGCCATCGGG
>FTDU01000708.1_pt1 | contig 14727 bp, 17 predicted proteins | sample 1640041 | NCBI WGS metagenome assembly FTDU01 (sample SAMEA3914816, study PRJEB12502) | metagenome | biome: forest; material: soil | place: USA | collected 2011-09-16 | depth 0.3 m | reverse complement strand
CGCCTTGCGGGCCGGCTGGGACGCAGGGGCGGAGGGCTCGGACTTCTGCGGACGCGTGGCGATGCCTTCCGCCCCGGCGGCGGGAGGGGGCGCCGGCCGGTGCTGCTGGTCGTCCGCCAGGGAACGCTTACCGAACATCCTCGCCTACTTGCGCTTGAACAGCGACGCCAGGCCGCTTCGGCGCACGGCCTGCACCGGCTCACGGCGGCTGATCAGCTGGGCGAGGTGGTCCAGGCCCTCAGCCGCCTTGGTCTTGGGCCCGACTTCGTGAATCATCTGGCCGTTGTTGGCGGCCTTTCCGAACAGCTTGGGATCGAACGGCAGGACCAGGGACGGGGTCAGGCCGAGAGCCTCGCCAAAGTCCTTGACGGGAATCTCGGGGCGGCCCTGGACGCCGACCTGGTTCAGCACCAGCCGCGGCGGCGCGTCGTTGGGCCGGTTGTGCTTGAGCAGGTCCACCAGGTTCTTGGCGTTGCGCAGGCTCGCCAGGTCGGGCGCGGCCACCAGCACCACCTCATCGGACGCCAGCAGCACCCGGCGCATCCAGCCCGACCAGAGGTGGGGCAGGTCCAGCACCACGAAGGGCGCGGTCGAGCGGATCTTGGCGGAGACCTCCTCATAGGCCTCGGCGGCGATGTCATAGTCCTCATCGAGGGTGGCGGGGGCCGCGAACAGGCTGAGCCGCTCGCCGCAGCGGACCATCATCCGCTCCAGCAGCACGGGGTCGAGCCGGTCCGGCTGGCTGAGCGCGTTGGCCACGCCCTGGATGGGGTCCTGGTTGAAGTCGAGCCCGGCGGTGCCGAAGGCGAGATCGAGGTCGACCAGCACCGCGTTGGTCTGCATGTGATCGGACAGCACATAGGCGAAGTTGTGCGCCAGCGTGGAGGCGCCGACGCCCCCCTTGGCCCCGACGAAGGCGATCTGCCGGCCGGTGAAGGGAGCGGAGGGGTCGCTGTACAGGGTCATCACCGCGCTGATCAGCTGCAGCGGCTGGAACGGTGGGGTCAGGTACTCGCTCACCCCCCGCCGCATCAGCTCGCGATAGAGGGCGATGTCGTTGGCCGAGCCGATGACGATGACCTTGGTGCCGGGGTCGCACACCTCGGCGAGCTGGTCGAGCAGGCCCAGCAGCACCTCGGCTGGGTCCAGGCTCTCGACCACCACCAGGGCCGGAGTCGACTCGTTCTGATAGAACTCCACCGCGCCGGCCAGGGCGCCCATGCGCACGATGGTGGTGGCCCGGGCCATCCGCCGGTCGCGGCTGGCCTGCTCGGCGGTGCTGGCGGTGGCCGGCTGGGCGCAGAAGATGTGGATGCCGATGCGGGGGATGCTGTGCTCGCCGAGCGAGGCCTCGGCCCCGGCCCCTGACTGCATCTCGCCCACGGGCTCGCCCGCGGGCGCGGCGGCGAGCAACAGCGCGTCAGCGTCGGCCAGGGCGGCCATGTCGTCCGGACGCCCCGGATCGTGCATCGGTCCGGGCTCGGTGGAGACCGCGAACTCGTCGTCCGCGTCGAAGCCGGTGTTGAAGTCGTCGTCAAGGTCTGGGCGCGCGGCCATGTCAGCTGGGCCCTCCTGAGCCGCTCGATCCGCTCGATGCGCCCGATCCACCGGAACCGCCGCTGGAGCCTGACGAGGAGCCCGACGCTCCGCTGTCCTGGCCGCTGGTTGACCCTTGCCGGTACTTCTGCAGCACCGCCGTGCGCCGGGCGGCGTCGGCGGGGTCGATGTCGCGGGGCTCCACGATGTCGCGGGGGTTGGCGATCTGGGCGGCCATGTTGCCGCTCAGCGCACAGCCGAAGTTCTTGCTGGGCTTGTTGGCGTTGGAGGTGACCAGATTGTCCCAGGCGCGCCCGCAGGGCTGGACCACCGCTTCATAGGCCTGGAAGCCGACGATGATCGGGGCCGGGGCCTCGGCTCCGGGATCGTAGCCGACCCGTTGCAGCCGGTCGGCGGGGACGCCGGCGGAAAGCAGGAAGCTGGTCGCCGCCATGCCGGTGGCGTAGCCGGCCGCCGGGTCGGCGCCCTTGGTGGGGACCTGCACCAGGATCCGGCCGCCGCCCGCGTCCAACCAGCGCGCGGCCAGGTCCGCGAGGGCCTGGCGCTGGGCCGGCGACAGGCCGGTGCGGTGCGCGGCGAGCCGCAGCTCGTCGGGCGATGACTTCGCCGTCAGCGGAAACTGCTCGGTGGGCGTGGGCGCATCCTTGGCCAGCTTGGCGCCGTCGCCGAGCGTGGCGCCACAGGCGGACAGGGACGCCGCTGCGAACAGCGGGAGGGCCAGGCGGAGGGTGAGGCTTCGCATCATGACGGCGCCTATTCGATCACGTAGCCGTAGGGACCTTGGTAGGTCTTGCCCGCTACGGCCTGGGGCGGGGACTTGTAGACGCGGTTCAGCCGGCCCAGCAGGATGGTCTGGGCGTCAGTGGCGATCTCCAGGCCGTCGGCCGGGGTCTGCAGCTTGTCCGGGTTGGTCGGGCTGACGATGTAGGGCGTGACGATAACCACCAACTCGGTCTCGCCGTTCAGGTAGTCGCGCGAGCGGAACAGGGTCCCCAGAATCGGCACGTCGATCAGTCCCGGCAGGGAATCGATGCTCTGGCGGGTCTGCTGCTGCAGCAGGCCAGCGATCATCATCCCCCCGCCCGAGGGCAGCTCGACGGTTGTCTCGGCGCGGCGGACGTTCAGACCGGGAATGGTGAGACCTGCCCCGCTCGAGCCACTGTTGATGGAAAAGGCGCCGACGTTGGTCAGCTCTGACACCTCGGTGGACAGCTTCAGCGAGATCCGCCCGCCGGACATGACAACCGGCGTGAAGCCGAGCTGAACGCCGAACTGCTTGTACTCGACCGTGATGCGGCCGGTGGCGTCCTGTCCCACCGGCACGGGAAACTCGCCGCCGACGAGGAACTTGGCGGCCTCGCCGGACACGGCGGTGAGGTTGGGCTCCGCCAGGGTGCGCACCAGGCCGGCGCGCTCGAAGGCCTGGACCATGGCGTTGCCCTTGTTGAGGGCGTCGGAGCCGGCGGTCTCCTGCAGCGGCGCGGCGTTGAAGTTGGGCGCGTCGGCGGGGCCCTTGGTCACGAACGGGCACAGGTGGTTGAAGTCGCCCGGTATGCAGGGCAGCTGCAGGATCGGCTGGTGGGTGGTGTCCCGGGTCCAGCCGCTGGTGATGCCGCCCAGGAGCTGGCCGTTGACGCCCCAGGTGGGGGCGAAGGCCTGGACGATCTGGTTGCCGCCGACCTGGCCGATGATCGCCTGGGTGTTGAAGCCCAGCTGCTTGATGGCGGAGCGCTGCACCTCGACGACGCGCACCTTGAGCATCACCTGGTCCTTGCCGGCGATGGTCAGCATGTTGAGGACCTGGTCGGGCTTGGCGACGAACTGGGCGGCGATCTGCTGGGCCTTGTCCGCGTCGCCCGCGTTCATCACCTCGCCGGTGAGGACCAGGGAGTTGTTCACCGCCTCAACCCGGATGTGGGAGGTCGGCAGCACCCGCGCGATGGTCTGGGCGGCGGCCGAGACGTCCTGATCCACGCGGATGTCCAGGCGCAGGATCGGCTTGCCCATGCCGTCGAAGAAAACCGCGTCAGTCTGGCCGTTGGCGATGCCCAGGATGGAGATCCGGCGCGGCGTGCGCAGCACCACATCGGCGATGGTCGGGGTGGTGACGCTGACATCGCGGGCGTCGACAGGCAGTTCCACCAGGGCGGACTTGCCCTTGCCCAGGGCCAGGGTGCGGGCCGCCGGTCCGCTGCCGGTCAGCTCGACTCGCAACACGCCTGGGGAAGCCGACGGCGCCGCATAGGAGGCGGGGCCGCCGGGCAGACTGGCCGGCTCGCCGGCAGCGGCGCCCTGGCTCAGCATCGCGACCGCGCCGAGGGCGCAAAGCAGGCGCTTCAGTCCGAACGTTTTCATCGCGCCGTGACCTCGCTCACGTGGCCGGCCTTGATGACCCGGACGGACGTCGATTGGCCCGTCCCGTCGGCCCGGCCGGCGCGGCCGCCCATGTCGGCGTAGGACCTCAGCGCCAGCGCCATGTCGCCCTGGGCCTTGGCTTTGGTCACCAGCTCAACGTCCTCGGCCGGCACCTCCAGGGTGGCGGTGGTCCCGACGATGGTCCGGGCGGTCTTGTCGGGCTGGATCTGCTGGTCGATGGCCAGGACGCGGATGTTCTGCAGGATGGTCTCGGACACCGCCGAGGTCGCGCCGCCGCCGCCGCCCTGCTGTTCGACCTTGTGGGTGGCGATCACGTCGACCCGGTCGCCCGGAAGCACGAAGCCGCCGGCCGCGGTCTCGACCGTGACCGGCATGGAGATGGCGCGCATCCCCGGCTGCAGCACCACGGCCATGTAGCCGCCGGCGCCGCCATGCACGATCTTGCGCTCGACAATCGGCTCGTTGGTCAGGAAGGCCTCTCGCACGATAGCCCCCTCCAGCGCCTGCATACTGTTGCCCCCGCCGTTCAGGGCGGCCTGAGCCGCCTGGGCGGCGCTGGCGCCGATCTTGGCTGTGGTTGTCGTCGGCGCGGGCGCGGGAGCGGCTCCGTCGGTGATGAAGGTCGGGTTGACCGCCTCGGCCGGCCAGGCCTGCCATCCCAGGTCGGTCTGGGTCAGCCGCGTGCCCACCGGCAGGTCGCGCTTGGCGACCACCACCTGCACGGTGGGGTGCTCGGCAGGCGGCGGCGCGGCCGCCGTCGCGACAGGCGCGGGGCGGCGAGACACCATGCGGTTCACCACAAACGCGAGACCGATCGCGGCGATGGCGGCCACCACCAGGACGGCAATGCGAACAGGTCCCATAGGGAACGCCTAATCTCCTCGTCGCCCCGCCTCAGGCGTCGCGCCCGGCGCGGCTGGGGGAATCATCAGGCTTCTGCCTTCAGCCGGACCTTCGCCGTGCATGGTTAACGCCCGCCTAAGTGTTCCCGTCCGCGTGTGTTTCAGATCGCCCCCGCCGCGGCGATCAGCGAACTGGACGGGAAGGCGATCAGGGCTCCCACCGCGATGGCGAGGCCGTAGGGAAGATCTTCCGCGGGAGTCAGCAGCCGACCGAGCCAGGCCGGACGCGGTCCGGCCAGCGCCGTGATCGGACCGTTGTTGCGCGCCGCGATCAGCGCCACTGCAATCGCCCCACCGGCCACGCCGGTGGCGAGTAGAAGCGTCAGGACACCGGGCCAACCCAGCCAGAGCGCGCTCGCCGCCAGCAGCTTGGCGTCGCCGCCGCCGCACCAGCCCATGGCGAACATGCCGATGCCGGCGATGAGCGCCACGACACCGGCTGCGACGTTGAGTCCCAGGGCGCCCATGGGCAGGTGGACCAGCAGGGCGACCGGGACGAAGGCCAGGGCCAGCAGGCCGGATAGCCAGTTGGGAATGGTGAAGCTGGTCACGTCCCTGATGGCTGCGGCGATGATGCCGGCGGGGAACAGGGCCAGAAGCAAGAGGGATGGATTACCGAGGATCATGGCGCGCCAGGCTGAGCGGCTGGAAATTGCGCCGGCCCCGTGAAGGAAGTGTTTCCAGTCCAGCCCCGAACGAAGAGGGGCCGCCGGTCACTTCACGGCGGCGGAGATCGACAGGAACATGGTGTCGAGGTTGATGGAGAGGGTCGAGATGCCGGTGACGATGACTGCGGCGATCAGCGCCGCGATCAGTCCATACTCGATCGCCGTCGCCCCGGATTCGTCGGAAAGGAAACGCTTCGGATGGGAGAACATGACGCCATCCCTATGATCGAGCCAGGACCGGCCGGAAAACGTCGAAAGCGTCGCGGCGACAGGCGCCGCGACGCTTCCAGCAGGCCCTACTTCAGGGACGTGCCGATGGACGTGAACTTGGTGTTCAGGTTGGTGCCGATGGTGGTCAGGGCCGTAACGATGACCACGGAGATGAGAGCCGCGATGAGGCCGTATTCGATGGCCGTGGCGCCGGATTCATCCTTCAGAAAGCGAGTGGCGAACTTAGACATTGCTTGAACTCCTATGGCAAGCAGACGTGAATGGGGACCAAGCCTGCCAGGCCCGCTTACCCCGTTGTACTGGACGACTATGCGCTATCTAGCTTAATTGTAGGTGAAGCGATGGAATAGACAGGAGATTTTCTTTGGTTTACGAGTTTTCATTATTATGGTTGATTAACCAAGGGTGATTTTCTCTAGGGAATTGAAGACATTATTCATCGTGATCTACAGGACGTGAATCCCCCCGCGGCCGCTTCAGCCTTTGTTGACCTTTCCGTCCGAGCTTGCGGCGGTCAGTTCCGCGGAGGACGCCATGGGTCCCGCCAACAGCCCTCGCCCCAGAAATCACGGCATCGTCGCCGCCTGCGCCGGCGCGTTCCTCGCGGCGACGCTCGCATCGGGGGCCCAGGCCGTCACCGTGCACATCGACGAGAACACGCTGGTCAACCTGGGCGCCCCGGCCGGCAGCGTGGTCATCGGCAATCCTTCGATCGCCGACGTCAGCCTGGTTAACCCGCGAAGGGTGGCGATCCTGGGCCGCAGCTACGGCGTGACGAACGTCATCATCACCGATCGGATGGGCCACACCATCCTGTCTCAGCAGATCAACGTGGCGCCCGCGGACACAGGCCGGGTGTCCGTCTATCGCGGGACGTGGGTTCACAATTTCGCCTGCTCGCCGCGCTGCGAGCGCACGCCGATGGCGGGCGAGGAAAAGACCACGGTCTACGAGGAGTTCGCCAACCCCTATAAGGACTATGGCGAGCGGGCCCGCACGGACGCCACCGGCCAGAGCCCGCAGGGGGGCGGCGCCCCCTAAGCGTCCTGAACGCCCTTAATACCGATTCTTTACAGACTTAAACGGTCGGTTAGGCGTGACCGGCTATCGTCTGCGCATGGATGGTCGGGAGCCTCCAGGCATCATGCGACTACTTCTTTCCCTCACGTCTCATCTGCGCCGGTTCGCCAACGCCAAGGGCGGCGCGGCGGCCGTCGAGATGGCGCTGGTCGCCACTCCCTTCTTCGCGCTGCTGTTCGGCATCATCGAGCTGGGCCTTATCTTCCTGGTCTCATCTTCGCTCGAAAACGCCACCGACGCGGCCGCGCGCACCATCCGCACGGGCGAGTTCCAGAGCGGAGGGACGACCACGGCGGCGGCCTTCAAGACCGCCATCTGCAACAATTTCGGCTGGCTGCAGTCGGACTGCAGCACCAACCTGGCCGTGGACGTTCGCACCTTCGCCACCTTCCAGTCGGTGACGGCGCCCCAGCCGGTGACCAACAGGACTTTCAACCCCGCCGCCCTGGCCTTCAATCCCGGCGGACCCGGAGACATCGTGGTGGTGCGCGCCTATTACCAGTGGCCGCTGATCGCGCCGATGATGTCCCAGGCGCTGGAGACGCTGAACGGCGGCAAGAACCTGATCACGACCACCGCCACCTTCCGCAACGAGCCGTACGGGAGCTGACCGTGTCGCTGTTCAGGCGCTATCGCAAAGACGAGGGCGGCGTCGCGGCGGTCGAGTTCGCCCTGATCGCGCCGGTGATGGTGCTGATGTACTTCGGTCTGGTCGAGCTGTGCCAGGCGATGATCGCAGAGCGGAAGGCCAACCACGTGGCGTCGGCCGTGGGAGACCTGGTGGCCCAGGTGGACACGCTGAACGCCAGCGATGTGGACGACATCTTCTCCATCGGCAACACCATCATGTCGCCGTTCCCCGTCAGCACGTTGCAGATGCGGGTGACCAGCCTGACCGCCAACGCCCAGGGGACGCCCCTGGGGGACTGGAGCCGCGGCTCGGGCGGACTGACGAAGCTGGCCGCCGGCAGCACCCAGACCATTCCGCTGACCCTGGCGGCGGGCGACAGCATCGTCATGACCGAAGCCCGGTACTCCTACACTTCGGTGGTGCAGATGGTCCTGCCCAACGCACTGAACTACAGCGAAATCTACTACCTGCGTCCGCGGCGCTCCGACAAAGTCACCTGCACCGGCTGCTGAGCGCCCCCTGCAGGGGATGAAGCGGCAGTGACCGTCCGTCCAGCGCGTTCACCGCCCGCACGCCGATCAGGCTGTTGGTGAGGAACACCCCCTCGGCCCGGTCCAGCGCGTCCCGCCCGGCGCGGACCTCGAACACCTCAACGCCCATCGCCGCGGCCGCCGCCATCGCCTCGGCGCGCATGATCCCGTCCAGCACGCCGCAGTCCAGGGCCGGCGTGAACAGCCGGTCCCGCTCGATCCAGAACAGGTTCGCCGCCGCTGCGCAGGCGAGTTCGCCCCGCGTGTTGAGCAACAGCGCCTCGTCGGCGCCGAGATCTCGCGCCTCGCGGCGGGCCAGCACATTGTCCAGGTAGGACAGGGTCTTCAATCTCGAGACGGGCGACGTCTCGTTGCGGCGGAGCCCGACGGCGGCCAAACTGACCGGACCCTCCGTCGCCGGGGCGGCGAAGGCTGTGGCGATGAGCCGCGGCTCTGCGCCCTGCGGCCGGTCCAGGCCCCGACCCGAGCCGGGCGTCAGCGTGAGCCGGACCGCCGCCCGATCCACGCCCGCCGCCTGCGCCAGCGCTCTCTCGGCCGCCGATCTCAGCTTCGCCGCGTCTGGCGCCGCAAGGCCCAGCACCGCGCAGGCGCGGGTGAGCCTGGCAAGGTGCCGCTCCAGCCTTTGCAGTCGGCCGCCCTCAGCCAGGATGGTCTCGAACATCCCGTCGCCCAACAAGAGGCCGCGATCGTCGTCGGGGATCATCGGTCCGGACCGACCAGGGCCGAGCGAAGGGCGTCGATCTTGGCTTCGGTCTCCAGCCGCTCCTGATGCGGGTCGCTGTCGGCGACGATCCCGGCGCCGGCCCGCGCCTCCCAGCGCCAGCCCTGCGCGTCCTCGACCAGCGCGGCGGTGCGGATCAGCACGCTGGAATCGCAGCGGCCGTCGAACCCCGCCCAGAACATCGACCCGCAATAGGGCCCTCGCGGCGGCTCGTAGTCGGCGATCACCTTGATGGCCTGCACCTTGGGCGCGCCGGTGATCGAGCCTGGCGGAAACGCCGACTCCAGAAGGTCCAAGCCGCCCTTTCCCTCGCAGAGACCGCCGACCACAGTGGAGACCAGGTGATGAACGTTGGCGAAGGTCTCAACCTTGAACAGCTCCGTTACCTTGACCCCTCCGGGGCGGCAGACGCGGGACAGGTCGTTGCGCATCAGATCGACGATCATGAGGTTCTCGGCGCGGTCCTTTTCGCAGGCCAGCAGCTCGCCTTGCAGAGCCCGGTCCTCGGCTGGATCGCTCCCGCGCGGCCGGGTGCCCTTGATCGGGCGGGTCTCGGCCATCAGCAGCGGCGCGCCGTCCACGCTGACGAAGCGCTCGGGGGAATTGGAGACCACCGCCCGGCCGGGCAGGCGCAGGTAGGCGGCGAAGGGGGCCGGGCTGGCCGACCAGAGCCGCTCCACGAGGTCGAACGGCCGCACGCCGGGGACGAGCCGCCCGCCCCAGGCGCGGGCGATATTGGCCTGGAAGATCTCGCCGGCGGCGATCCTCGCCACGACCGCGGCCACCGAGGCTTCGTAGGTCTCGCCCGGGGTCAGGACGTCGAAGGCGTCGGCCAGCGCCGCCTGGCGCGAGAGCGGGCGAGGCAAGGCGCGCTCCAGCCGGCTCAGCGCCCGCCGGGCCCGGGCCATGGCGCCGGGCTCGTCTTCCGCCCGCCCGATCGCCAGCACCTCTCCACGGACGTGATCGAAGGCGAGCAGGTCCAGATAGAGGCCGCAGGCGAGATCCGGCCAGCCCGGCAGCGCGCGGCGCCCGACCGGCTCCAGCCGGCCGCCGAGCTCATAGCCCAGCAACCCGGCCACGCCGCCCTGGAACGGCGGCCCGTCGGGGGCGCCCGCCGTCGACTGCCCAAGCAGGGCCCGCATGGCCGCGAAGGGATCGCGCGGGTCGTCCGGCATGACCGGGAGCGCCGTTTCGGGCTCGTCCAGCACATAGGACCAGCGCGCGCGATCGCCGTCGCCGCCAGACAGGAAGGCCATGGCGTACGGATGGTCCGCCGCTGCCGCGAGCACGTCGAGGGGCTCGCGCCAGGGGGCCTTGAGGATGGCGGTCGCGCGCATGGGCGGGTGGATAGCGCGCCAGCGGGCGGCGTCAAAGCGGCGCAGCGGCGCCCGCGCCACAGGGGGCGTCATCACGCGAAGGCTCACGCCATGGTGATTAGAACCCGGGCGCAGGGCGGAGCAATGTAGCGCCTTGGATGGAGGTCCAAGGTCCTAGACGCGTCCGCCGCAAGGTCATCCTTACGGCGGGCGCGTTTTTTTTGGCCCGATCCTGCACGCCCGCTGCGAGTCGTTTTCGCTGGTTCCTCGAAAGCCGGCCACTATAGTTCAGTGATCAGTCCCGTCATGAACGAGGACGCATCGGATTGCGATCTCCGCCGTTCACGTCCCCAATGGTCACATTGTCCAGCGATACCAATGCCCGCGCCGGCGCCCAGACGGTGGACCAGACCTCAAAGCTGACCCGCCGGATCACCATGCTGTCGGTTTCGGCGGCCCTGGGGCTGGTGGCGATCAAGTTCGCCGCCTGGATCGCCAGCGGATCGATCGCGCTACTGGCCTCACTGGCGGACTCGGGCCTGGACGTCGTCGCCTCGGTGGCCACCTTCGCCGCGGTTCGCTGGGCCGCCGCCCCGCCCGACAGCGAGCACCGCTACGGACACGGCAAGGCGGAAGCCTTCGCCAGCCTGTTGCAGGCGGGGCTGGTGTTCGCTTCGGCGGCCCTGGTCGGCCAGGAGGCGATCCAGCACCTGATCAAGCCAAAGCCCATTGCGGCCGAGGGCTGGGCGATGGGGGTGATGGCCGTCTCCACGCTTGTGACCGTCCTGCTGGTCCGCGCGCAGGCGAAAGTGCTGCGCCGGGTTCAATCCGTGGCGGTCGCCGGCGACCGGGCTCACTACGCCGTGGACGTCGCCGCCAATCTGACCGCCTTCGCCGGCATTGCGCTCAGCCTCTGGCTCGGATCTCCGTTCTGGGACGCCGCCGCGGGACTGTTCGTCACCGCCTGGCTGGTGTGGGGCGCGATCCAGGTGTTCCGGGACAGCTCCAGCCAGCTGCTGGACCATGAGCTTCCCGACTCCGACCGCGCCGAGATCATGGCCCGCATGACCTCCGATCCCCGCGTCAAGGGCGTGCACCAGCTGCGCACGCGCGCCTCGGGACCCTACATCCACATCCAGATGCATGCCGACCTGGAGCCGACGCTGAGCCTGGAACAGGCGCACGAGGTGGTGATCGAGGCCGAGAACCGCGTGCTGGAAGCCTTCCCGGCCGCCGACATCATCATCCACCAGGACCCGCAGGACCGGGCGCAGGCCCACGGCGGCGCCTTCGCCGAGAAAGAGCACCACGGCTGACGGGTGAGGCTAACCAGGCGGGGGTGGCGGCAGGTCCTTGGGCGGGGTCATATCGAACCGCTGTCTCCCGGTGGCGCGGTCGACGCTGCGGTCGAAGTCGGTGCAGATGGGCAAGGCGTAGTCGATCTGCTTGACCACGCGGCGGTAGGTCCACCGGCGCCTGTCCGGCGCGGTCAGGATGTCCGGCGCGGTCGTCTCGACCTCAAAGACCAGGTGGTCCTTGTCCTGGAGGTGGATCCGTTCAGTGACCTTGGCGTTCGCGCCCACCGACGGAGCGCCGGGTAGAGGCAGGGGGAACGCCGCCGTCGGATCCAGGCCGGTGGTCTCCACCACCAGCGTCTCGCCGTCCCAATGGCCGATCGAGGTCCCGCTATTGGTCACGGTCATGTCGGGGCCTGGCGGGGCGGCGCCGATGTAGACCCTCCGCACGAGGCCAATGTCGTCGGAGATCAGCGTGACCCGGCCCGGCGTCGCCACGATGTCGAGGTCCGACGCGACGCCCCAGCCGTAACCGCTGAACTTGTAGGGCCGGCAGAAGTCCATGGCGCCGCCGGAGGCCATGTTCATCCCGGCCGCCCGCATCTGCGCTCCTGCTGCGGGACTCCAGGGCGGCGGCGCGGCGAGCATGACCTCGGGCAGGAATGGTTGCTGCTGTTGCCAGTAGCCGCTGATTTCCGGCTCCCTCGCCGCGTTTGCCTCCCCGGACGCGACACAGGCCAAGGTCGCGCCCGCAAAAAGGCCCAGCATCGTTGGGACCTTCACGGCTTCAGTCCCGGATTGTCTGTCGTCAGGGGCGTGGTGTTGAGCACCGTTCCGTTGGCCAGGGTCGTCTTCATCAGCTTACCGCCAGGTCTGCCATCGCGGAGCGGGTGATAGACGAACTGCGCCTTGTCCCCCGTTCCCAGGCTGGCGTGCGTCCAGCCAAGGCCGGACAGCCGGTTGACGGAGTCGCTCTCGAAGGCGTGGATGGCATAGCCGCCTTCGGGCTTGGGCACATAGACCCAGATGAAGACATGAGGATTGGTCCATTCGACCTTGGCTACGGTCCCGCTGACCGTCAGCGTCTTGCCGGCATCGAACATGGCGTAGGAGTGATGCGCCATCGGCACGGCCGGAGCGGCGCAAATCATCGCCGCCGCCAGGGCGACAATCCGAAGCGGCTTGAGCATGGTCCCGCCTTTCGCCCGCCTGACCAGCGCTGACGGAGCCTTCGCCCGCCGCAGCGCGAAGTCAACCGCCGTGGACTATCGGGCGTGGGCGGCCTTCCACCGCATGGCGTGCAGGATGCGGCTCCTGAGGGAGGGGTGGTCGTAGAACACCGCCTCCTCGAGCGGCGAGGGATCGGCCTTGTCGCCGCCGTGCTGGCGAAGGACCATGGCGGCCAGGCCGTCGGGCTCGCGGGCGTGATCCAGCGAGTACTGGTCGGCGCGGACGTTGACCGCCCGGTCGAAGGCGTTGAACAGCGGCGTCGCGGCGAGGATCCACGCGAGCAGGATCGCCGCCATGATCGGCAGGCCGGCCGGATCGGCGGCGCCGAATTCCACGCCGAGCACGCGCGCCAGGGGCCGGCAGAGCAGTCCGGCAGCGGCCGCGCCGGCGAAGATGAGGCCGGCCAGCAGGACGGCGAAGCCCAGTTGGTCGCTGTGGACGTAGTGGCCCATCAGGTGACCGACGTTGGCGCGCGCCTCGGCGGGGTCCACCTCCAACATGCCGCGGCTGATCCCTACCCTCGGCTGGCCGGGCAGGCCCGTGACATCCGCGTCGACGCCAGGGCTGGAGGACAGGTAGACCTGCCTCGCCGCAAGTCTGGTTTCGCCGATCAGCCTGACCAGCCCGTCGCGGACCGGACCCGGCGGCGCGGCCGGCGGCGCGGCGGGGCCGGATGCAAGGGCGTAGGGCGCCCACACGGCGGCGAACGCCAGGGCGGCGCCGACGCCTCCGACCCACGCCCACCAAGTCCGTGGGGCGAGCCGGATCACCGCGTAGATCAGCGACAGGAAGACTGTGGCCATGGCGACGCCGAGCAGGACGTGCCCGGCGAGGGAGTGGATGTTGGCGAGAAGCCCGAACGGATGGGCGAGGAGCGTGTCGGAACGCCAGGCGATGAACAGCGGCCAGGGCGCCTGCAACACAAGAAGCAGGGCGACGAAGCCGCCGCCGCATGCGGCCGATGTCAGCCAGGGGCGCGGACCTTCCCGCTCGATGGCGCTCCTCAGTCTCGCGATCAGGCCGCTCTTCAGGATCAGCCAGCAGGCCAGGATCGCCACGAGCCCGCCGCCGAGCCAGCTCAGGTGGCCGAGGTCGGTCAGGGCCCCGGCGAGCGCGCGGTCCGCCGGTGAAATGCGCGAGAGCCAGGCGGTGGTTGCGGCCTCGGGATCCAGCGCCACGGCTCAGGCGCCCGTGGGACCCGGCGCGGGCTTGACGGCCTTGGCGTACCAGCCGGCAAGGGGACCCAGCGGATAGAGCATCTGGCCGATGAAGTTCGGCGGCACGCCTTCAACGCCATAGGTCTGCGGCAGCACGCCCCTGGGCATGTAGAAGGTGCCGAACAGCACATCCAGCACCGGGAAGGTCGGTGCGAAGTTCTTGTCGCGGATCGCCGGATCGTCGACGTGATGCCATCGATGGAACACGGGGCTCGCCAGCACGTATCTGAAGGGGCCGAAGGTCCAGTTGAGGTTGGCGTGGACCAGGGCGGCGTGCACGAAATTGATCGGGGCCAGGACGATGAACGCCAGCGGCGAGAAGCCCATCAGCTGGGTCAGCACCGCGACGCTGGTCGTGTAGGCCAGGTAGTTGACCGGATGCACCCTGAAGGTGGTGGTCCAATCGACCTGCTCGGCGCCGTGATGGACGGCGTGGAAGGGCCAGAGCGCGCCGTGATGGAAGGCGCGGTGCAGCCAGTACTGGATGACGTCGGTGACCACCAAAAGGACGCCCATCTGGGCGATCAGCGGCAGCTTCGGCATCCAGCCCCAGCCGTCATGCAAAGCCTTGAGCAACGCGGGGGCGTGGGCGGGCAGGGCCGCGCCGACGGCGCCCTTCACCAGCGCCCAGGACAGGCCGGCGTAGAACAGCACGTTGACGAAGTAGTAGAGCACGTCGTCGGCCGTCTCGCGGGTGAAGACCTTCTGCCCCGGGTTGCAGGGGAACAGGCGGGACAGCACCCCGAAGCCCAGGGCGCACGCGCCCACCATGATGATCGACCAAGGCATGCCGGGTTCCGTGGATGGCGAGGGCGGCACCCTAGAGGCGCAGCGATAAGTTTGCGTAAAGCCGTGCACGGCGGATTCGCGGTAAACGGGACCTTAAGGCCTCTCATGTTCATTGACGTTTTCGCCATACCCGCCGTCGGCCCATGAGCGCCCAGCGCACCCT
>FTDU01000647.1_pt1 | contig 16803 bp, 14 predicted proteins | sample 1640041 | NCBI WGS metagenome assembly FTDU01 (sample SAMEA3914816, study PRJEB12502) | metagenome | biome: forest; material: soil | place: USA | collected 2011-09-16 | depth 0.3 m | reverse complement strand
TCCGCCTTCATCGCCTCGGCCAGGCGCTTCACCTCATCTACGGTCACGCGTCATCTCCAGTCTCCAGTCGTAAAGGCGGCGCGCCAGCCGCATCAGGTCGCCGTTGGTCTTCACCGCCTCGGCTTCCGCGGCGAGCTGCGAGAAGGGAGCGCTGGCCCCCCTGGCGGCGCCCAGGCGGTCCAGCATGCCGTCCGCCTCGCCGGCGGAGAGATCGCGGGGAACGCCCACCGCCCTGGCCACGGTCTCGCGGGCGAGCGCGGCGTAGCCCTCGGCCATGCGCGGCTCACGTCTGGCCATGCGGATCAGCCCGGCCGAATTGTCCGCCAGCGCCTGCTTGCCGAGGGCGAGGGACCGCACGGGGCGCTGCGGCGGACCGAAGCGCCCGGCGGCGTGCAGCCCCATCAGCGCGGCCGCGGCCGCGAGGCAGATCAGCACGCCGAGCAGCGGCGGCTCGAACATCAGGCGCAGCAGGCTGCGCCCGCGTTGGAACCCGTCGAGGGTGACGTCGACCACGATCGGGCCGGCGCCGAAAAGGCCGATGACCGCGTTGGCGGCGCGGGCATTGGCCAGCTGGGCCAAACCCTGGGTGTTGAAGAGGTCGGGATCCGCCAGCACGAACACCCGGCTCTGGGCGTATCTGGCCACCACCGCCTTGCCCTGCTCGTCGATCAGCACGGGCGTGAGGCCCGGGCCGGACACCGTCTGCAGGGAATCGATCCGGCCCGACGGTACCGCCATGCGCTGGTCCAGCGGCATGGAAGGGCCGGCGTGCAGCACCGCCGAGGCGACGCCGCGGCGATGTTCGATGACCACCTTGTTCAGGAGCGCCTTCAGCGGCGCGCCAGCCAGGCCGTCTTCGAGCAGGCCAGCCTTATCCACCCATCCCTGACGCAACGGCTGTGGCGCGACCGCCCACTTGGGCAGAACGATCAGGATCCAGCCCTTGGGCCTGAACGCGGCGACGGCCTTGGGCGGCGAGCCGGGCTCAGGCGTGAGGATGAGCAGCGGGGGCGCGCTCGCCGATCCACCCTGCTGGACGCGCGCGCTGCGGCTGATCAGGACCGAACGGCCTTGCTCGCGCAGTAGCTGGACCAGTCCGGCGAAGCCGATCGCCGACTTCGACAGAGCATGCCCCCGGCCATCCTGGCCGCTGCGCAGGTCCGGCGCATAGGCGGACAGGGCCAGGAACGCCGAGAAGGAGAAGACGCCGACCAGCACCATGGCCAGCACAACCTTCGGCGAGAACAACAGCCGGTTTGGCGCTGAGCCGTTATGCGCGGCGGCCGTCATGCCCAGGCCTCGGGGAAGGCGAAGTCCTCATAGGCTCTGCGACACTGGGCGAATGCCGAAGCATCCACGTCCCGGCCCCCGAAGAAGCTCCGCTCCACCACCTGGGCGATGGTCTGGAAGGCGCTCCTGGCCGCCGCCGGAAGGGCGTCCAGCCCTGCGATGTCGCGGGCCGTCAGTGCGGGCCCGATCAGGCGGGGACGGCGCCCCTGGATGTCGTCGATGCTGCGGAACAGCAGCAGGTGGGCGGCCTCGGCGAAGCGACCTTCAGCAGCCAGCTTGTCCGCGTCCTCGAGCAGCGCGCGAGCCTGCTCCGGCGCGGGTCGCCATTCCTGGGCCGTCGCGCCCGGCTTTTTCCTGGCGCGGGCAGGCCAGCGGATCCTGATCAGCTCGCGCGCCAGGTAAAACAGGATGAAGGCCGCCATCAGGGCGAGGCCGATCCAGAACACCCACTGCAGTGCGGGCGCGATCCACTTGATGAACTCGGCCAGCGGCCTCAGCCATTCGGGCGGCGGCGGTGGGGCGCGGGTCTGGAAGGCGAACTGCAGGCTGTGGTCCTGAAGAAGGCGTGCGTGCGCAGCGGCCAAACGGTCGGCCGCGACGTGCTGCCCTCCAGACGCTGCGACCACAGCCATGCCTGCCCCCATCGAGGCCGTGTCTTAGCACGCAGGGGAAGGTGGCTGGAAAGCCGCAACGTCAAGGTGCGGGGGGTGATCCAATTCCGCTCCGTCAAGGCGTGACCTAACGCGCTGTCTGCGCTACCGATCGGCAGGTCCACTGATATGCCCGGCGCCGTCCGCGTGAAGACGGTCCGGTTGGTGACACGGGAGGCGTAGTGATGGCGGTCGAGCTGTATTTCTTCCAGCCCCTGGGCACCAATTCGGGACGTGTCTTCCTGACCCTGCTGGAAAAGGGCGTCGAGTTCGTCGAACATGAGCTGGCCGGCCGCGACTTCGAGCACCTGAAGCCCGCCTACCTGGCGGTCAATCCCAAGGGCCAGGTGCCGACCCTGGTGCATGACGGACGGGTGCTCACCGAGGGGATGACCATCAACGAGTACATCGACGAGACCTTCGAGGGTCCGCCGCTGCGGCCCGCCGATCCGGTGGAGCGCTGGCGCATGCGGGTGTGGTGCCGCTATGCAGACACCGATCTCGGCCGCTGCCTGATGATGATCAACTGGAACCGGATCATGCCGACGTTCGTGGGCAATCGTCCCATGGAGGAGGTGGAGAAGATCATGGAGAGCGTTCCTGATCCCGACCGACGCCGCTCCTGGCTGAGCGCCTACAAGCAGATAACCCCGCCCGAGCAGATCGAGGAGTCGCGCCGGCGCGCCGGCGAGGGCGCCCAGAAGGTCGAGGCCAACCTGCGCGCCCGCCCCTGGGTCGCCGGATCGAGCTTCTCGCTGGCCGACATCGACCTGATGAACTTCTGCGGTTTCATGTCGGCCTGGATGCCGGAGTTGGTCAACGAAGCGGACACGCCCGCGACCATCGCCTGGCAGGCCAGGATGGCCGAGCGTCCGATGGTGAAGTCCATGCGAGCCCACACTTCGCGCAACTTCACCATGCCGCCGACGGCGCAGTCGGCCGCCGCCGCTCAGGCCAGGACCTAGACGGCGATGCTCGAGCTTTACCATTGGGAACCCAACGCTTCGTCGGCCCGGGCCATGATCACCCTCAAGGAAAAGGGCCTGGAGTTCCAGAGCCGCTACGTCGACGTGCTGGCCTTCGAACAGCATTCGCCGGAGTTCATCGCGTTGAGCGAGACCGGCGAGACCCCGGTTCTCACCAGCGACGGCGAGGCGCTCACGCAATCCAGCTTCATCTGCGAGTACCTGGATGAGGCTTTCCCGGGGCCCTCGCTGATGCCCGATGACCCCTACGGCCGCTGGCAGGCGCGGACCTGGCAGAAATACGTCGACGACCACCTGGCCGCCGCGGTCAGCGACCTGGCCTGGATGGCGCTGGGCGCGCCGGCGCTGAAGGCCCGCAACTGGTCTCCCGACGCCGCCGTGAGGCGCATCCCCAACCGCATGCGCCGCGATGTGTGGACCGAGGCCCTGGCCGGCTATTCCGACGAGCGGCTGGCCAAGTCGCGCAGTCGGGTGGAGCTGACCCTCACGCAGCTGGAGGCCGATCTCGACGGACATGACTGGCTGGCCGGGGATGCGTTCTCGCTCGCCGACATCGCGGTGTTCTCCTACGTCAGCTACCTGCCCGGCGTGACCCCCGAGCTGGTCAACGAGCGTACGTCGCCCCGGACCATGGCATGGCTGAAGCGAGTTGCGGCCAGGCCGGCGGTGAAGGCGGCGGTGGCCATGGCCAGGACGCCCGATCCCTTCGCCGCGGCGGCTCCCGGACCCGAGCACATTCGTTGGGGGTGAGCCCCCGGCCGATGGTCGCGGCCAGGGATTTGCCGTAGCTGTAGCGGCGACCTAGATTCCAGTCTCGCGTGCGCAGGTTTCCCGGGCGTGCGGCCCAGGTTTATGAGATCGGCCATGCCTCTGTTGGTCCTGCCCGCGTCCGAAGCCCTCAAGAACGTGCGCAATGCCGCGTCGCGCTGGCCGCGGAGCGCGGACGCCCAGGCGGAGCGGCTGATGCCGCTGGCGCAGCCGGCCTTCTCTCCGTCGTTCAAGATCAGCCGCGACGAACTGATCTTCACCATCGGCTCGTGTTTCGCCCGCAACATCGAAAAGCAGCTGGTCCAGGAGGGCTACAACGTCGCCGCCAGCCGGTTCCAGCCGCCCGAGGACACCGGCTTCAAGGCCGATCCCGACGCCCTGCTCAACCGCTTCGTGGTCTATGCCATCGCCAACGAGCTGCGCTGGGGCCTCGGCCACGGCAAGCCGTTCAGGGACCGCTATTACGCCCAGATCTCCAAGAACCTGTGGTTCGATCCCCACCTGCACCCGTCGATAGAGCCCTCCCCCCTTGGTCCCGTCATCGAACGTCGCGAAGCGGTCCGCCAGTACATGGCCCTGGCCGGCAAGGCCCGCACCGTCATCATGACGCTCGGCCTGGCGGAAGCCTGGTACGACGCCAGGAACGCCCTCTATCTGAACGGCGTGCTGCCCGCCGGGGCGCGAGCGAAAGAGCCGGACCGGTTCCAGTTCCACGTCCTGGATTACCAGCAGATCCTGGACTGCCTGAACTTCATCCATCACCTGCTGGAGATCCGCGGCCATCCGCAGGTGCGGATCCTGGTCACGGTCTCGCCCGTGGCCATGAACACCACCTTCACAGGGGGGGAGGTGCTGGTGGCCAACACCTACTCCAAGGCCGTCCAGCGTGCGGCCGTCGAGGCGTTCGTTCGCAGCCACAGCAACGTCGATTACTTCCCAAGCTATGAGAGCGTGATCCTGTCCGACCGGCGCAGAGCCTGGCGCGAGGACCAGGCGCACGCCTCCGACGAAATCGTCCGGCTGAACGTGCTGCGGATGGTCGAGGCCTACGGTCAGGACGGCGGGGAAACGGCCGACGAGCGCGGCGATCCCACGATCCAGTCCGTCGCTGGGGCCTTCGCCCTGGTCCGCTCGGCAAAGGAAGCGGCGGATCGCGGCGAGGTCGATGTGGCGACGCGGTGCTTCGAGGACGCCATCCGGATTGCGCCGGCCGAAGGGCTGATCCTGCTGGACTATGGCCGGTTCCTGTTCGGTCAGAAGCAGTTTGAGGACGCAAGCCGTCTGGTCAGGACGTCTATCCGCGAGGGCAGCGCCGCCTACGGCGGATACTTCCTGCTCGCCCAGATCCTTCGGGCGTCCGGCGCCTACGCCCAGGCGTTCAAGGCGGCGCGGCTGGCCCGCAACCTGCAGCCGACGCGGCCCGGCTTGCTGCACCTGAGCGCCGAGATCGCCGAGAAGCTGGAGCGATATGAGGAGGCCCTGGCCTTCGCCGAAACCTGCGTGACCCTGGAGCCCGCATCCGAGCCGTTCCAGCGCATGGTCGAACGGCTGCGCCGCCTAGTTCGGCGCCGGGAGGGCCTGGAGACGCTGAAGAGCATGCTGCGGGTGGGCCGAGGCGCCGGTCGCCGCTGACCCTTCTATTCCGCTGCAACGGCCGTGACAGACGCCCGCGCCGCCAGCGCCTTGACGCGCTGGCGCTCGGCCAGGGCCAGGTAGTGGCGCTTGGGCTTGAGCATCGTTGCCCGGTCGACGAAGAAATCGATGGAGACCGCCCGCCGGCCATAGAAGATCTGGTGGGCGATCTGGCGGCTGTCCACGGCCCAGACATCGCCGGGGTCGAAATAGGCCACATGCCGCGGCTGCTGGTCCCACCAGATGTTGGAACGACCCCCGAAGGCGGCCGCGTTGAGGGCCGCGCGGACCTTGCTGGGGCTGCCGGTCGCCAGGACTTCGTGGGGTATGCGGTCGACGAAGCGTTCGAACATCTCCTCCACGCCAAAGCCGGTCATCCAGATGCGCGGCTGGTTGTCCAGATTGATGAACAGGCGGGCGAAATGGTCTTCGAAGTCGTCCTGATAGGTGTCGATGTGCAGGTTCTCGTTGCGGATGGTGTTCAGCCGCCAGACCACATTCCGCCGCACGAACGTGTACTCCGAGAACAGCGCCTCGTAGATGGGCAGCGGCTGTTCGTACAGGCGCAGGATCTCGCGTCGAAGCCTGCGGCCGAGATCTTCGGGGACGCCGGCGTCCCGAAGCCGGCGGCTCAGCACGGCGTCATCGGCGAAGTCGGTTTGCGACGGCGACGACGGCAGCTTCTTCAGCTTCGGAAAGGACTCCGTCGGCAAGGCCGCCCAGAAGTCGTGGTCGATGTCGAATTTCAGTCCAGGCAGGCTGATGACGCTGCCAAGCTCATAGAACTTGGCGATCGAGGGAATGGCGTCGATGGGGGAGTCCGCGCGCACACTTGCAAATCTGGAAAAGTAGTCCGGCAGCTGCGGGTGCTTGAAAATGACCGGCAAGGGGGCCTCGTCGTGCAGGAGCGCGCGCTCGGTGCTGACGACTGTCTAGCCCATAGGTCCCCGGCGGTCGACTGCCCAGGACGAGAGGCCTTCGCCGCCTTGGCAGGCCCGGAACGCCATGTTAGCGACCCTGCGACCGCGGTCGCCCCGCCCTCCAGCCCAGAAGAGCCGCCGCCGTGGACCCTGCCCTGACCGTAGCCATGGCCGACTACCTGGCCCACTTGCGGGACTGCCGCCCCCTGCAGAACAGGCTGGAGTGCGACGCCGCGACCGCCGTGGTCGAGAGCATCGGCCTGCCCGGCCACCACGATCCGCAGAAGAACTGGGACACGCTGAAATGCGTGGCCTACGTCAAGTCGCTGGACGACGCGGATGGCCCGGTCCTCGACGCCGGCACCGGCGTCCGCGTGGTGGCGCCACGGTGGCTCCACCAGCTGGGCTATCGGGAACTCTACGGCTGCGACCTGAAGGGAAGCGTGGTCAAGCCGCAGTACGCCGCGCTGGGCATCAAGGTCAGTGCGCAGGACCTGACCAAGACCAACTTTGCCGACAACTTCTTCCAGGCCGTCACCTGCATCTCGGTGATCGAGCACAATGTCCCGCTCGAGGCCTTCGCCAGGGAGATGGGCCGGATCATCCGGCCCGGCGGGCTGCTCGCCGTGTCGACCGACTATTGGCCCGAGTACATCGACTGCTCGGGAATCTACCCATACGGCGAGGAGGCCGGGGAGATGAAGATCCTGGACGGTGCGGCCATCACCGGCTTCGTCGCCATGTGCGACGCCGCGGGCCTGGAGCTCTGCGAGCCGCTGCAGCTGCAGGCCGACGAAAAGGCGATCCGCTGGGACCGCACCGACCGCGACTACACCTTCATGTTCATGGCGTTCCGGAAGCGGCCGGCGTGACCTGACCATCCGGCGCATGCTTGCGCCCGATGACCCAGATCGCCCGGGGCTTGGCGGGGTTGTGGTAATACCATCGCTCGATCGCGACGCTGCGATCCGAGAGCCACTCTCTCAGCAGGTCGAAGCCGATGTAGACGCCGCTCCAATGGTCCTGCTCGTGCCGTTTGTAGGGGCCCTCTTTGCTCGGACGGTAGTGCAGAGAGAAGGACTCGTGGTTCTCCGTCCGCCACCTGATCCCGGGGTCGCCGCTCTTGAAGTCCTCGCAGTTGACCTGGATGGCCAGGCAGCCGCCCGGCTTCAGGATGCGGCACATCTCGGCCAGGGCCCTCGCGTAGGCGACCAGCGACCCGATGTGCTGCAGGACCGAGTATGAGTAGACGACGCTGGCGGTCCCATCCGGCAGGCCGCAACCGCCCAATTCGTCCAGCATGTGCAGGTCCCCGACCTCTGGGACCAGGCGGGCGCAATGAGCGAGCATCGTGGGTGAGATGTCGATACCGATGGCGCGATAACCTGCGTCGGCCACCGGCCGAAGGATCCGGCCGGCGCCGCATCCATACTCGGCGACACTGCTTCCCGCCGGGACCGTCTCCAGCAAGGCGGCGAGGTGATCCCGGAATAGCTTGCGCCCGCGCCCGAAGAATTCTTCCAGCTTCTCCGGCGTGAAGTCCTCGGGCGCCGCGTCGGCCATCTCGGCCGTGGTCATGATCGCCAGCAGCGGGTTTTCCTTCGCCTTGGCCTCCCAGTCGATGGTTAGCCAATGGCCCGGCCGACGAACGCGCACCGCTCACCCGCTTTGTGGAACAGGACCCCAGTTGATACTGGAACGGGCTTCGCCGGAGAAGAGGCCGCGACCCTACGGACGCCGGTGGCGTCAGACCGGGGAAGACTGGACAGCCGGTTCGCTCACGCGAGGGCGTGTTGAGAGCTGCGCCTTCCAGCGCTCGACCCGGGCCTGCACGTCGGCCTGGCTGAACAGGTCCTTCTCGTGGGTGGCAAGGTTATAGGCGTAGCCGGGGCAGTGCTTCAGCAGCAGCGCGTGCCGGGCCTGCGGCCCCGCGAGGCCCGCGACCAGGCGCACCCAGGACGGCATGGCCATGCCGTGGGGCCCCTTGCGCTGCGGCGCGGAGGCGGCGTGGCCCGCCTTGATGACCTCGGCGAGGCCCTCGACCAGCCGATCCACCGGATCGCCCGCCGCAAAGAACGTCTGTTCCGCCCAAGCCTTCAGGGGCCCGCCGCTGTCGCCCGAATCGGCAGCCAGGCAGGCGGAGATGAATGCGTCGCGGGTCTCGACCGCCGGGACCAGGTCGCACCAGTCGTAGTGCAGCGCCGCCGGCGTGGGCTCGGGCGCGACCCTCAGGACGGACTTGCCGGCCAGCGCGCCCTCGATCAGCACGGTGCTGTAGGACGACACAACCGCGTCCGACGCAATCACCCACTCGCGGGCCGATCCCTGCTTGATCAGGTGGAACCGGCGAGGCGAGGCTTTCAGCACCTTGCCGATCACTCCATCCATGTCCGCCTCGCGCGTGGCGGGACGCGGCCGCAAGATCACCTCGACGCCCGGATCGGCGGCCAGGCCGGCGCACCATTTCACCAGCTTGGGCAGCGAACGGGCGCAATAGTCGCGCATCTCGAACAGGTCGGCCTCGCTCACGCCATGGCCGGCAAGGCGGCGGAGCTTGGCGTCCTTGAAGAAGGCCCAGCGGTAGTTCTCCGGCACGAACACCCACCGCTTGGCGGGGTCCAGACCGAACCGCGCGGCGAGATCCGCCCGCGTCTCGAAGTAGCCCCGGTAGGGCTGCTGGTAGAGCCGGTACAGGGCATGGCCCGCGAGGCGGACGGAGCTCGCGCCGTGGCTGGTCATGTAGTCCGCGAAGGTTCGGGTCCAGGCGAAGTGGGTTACCTTCCGCCTGGTGAAGTCGTCGCGGGGCCGCTTGATCGCCTCGTGGGACGGATAGAACACCTGCTCCCAGGCCAGGTTGGCGAAGCGGGCGTCCGGCCAGCCGCCGACGTAGTCGGCGGTGACGGCGTCTTCCGTGGCATAGAAGAACGGGGTGATCACCGCCCGTGGCGGACGTCCTGCCAGCAGTAACGGCGCATCCGCGTAGTAGTTGGCGATCCTGAGATCGATCCCGTGCCGCTGCCTGAGCAGCAGCTTGACCAGGCAGATGACGTCCAGCTCCCGGTCCACGTGCTCAACGAACGCCAGGGCCTGCATCACTCACGCGTAGCCCAGCGCCTTGTCGAGCACGGCGAACGCCCGCGCGCGCAGGCGCTCGTTGACGTCGTTGACCTCGGGCCACGGCCTCTCCGCGGCCTTGAGCGCCTTGACGAAGCCCTTTGACGTGAGGGGGTGCACCACGATGCAGAACGGCCGGATCTCGGGCGGCTGGCGGTTGTAGAGCGTACGCGGCAGCAGCAGCCAGCCGCCGCCGTAGACGAAGTCCAGCAGCTTGGTCTTGAAGCCCATGCCGAGGTTGGACAGGTGCGCCAGGGCCCTCGACTTCATGGTCATCTCGAAGGGGTTGTCGAGGTTGCCCGTCAGGGAGACGCGGCCGCCCGACTTCAAGGGCTTGTAGCTGTCGCGGTGCTTGCCGAGATCGCCGGTGACGACGAACTTCCAGCCCTTCACCCGCTCCGGCGGCGTCGCCTTGACCAGCTCGACCATGACCTTGGCGGCGTCATGGGCCAGGGGGCTCCAGTCCGCCGACATGGTGCAGACGCAGCGCTTGAGCTTCTGCTCGACCGGCACGGCCGCGGCGGCATAGATCTCGGGCAGGAAGTAGGGGACGGTCACGACCTTCTCCCGGCGGGCGAACCACGGCCAGTACCAACGGCTCTCCCAGTCCGAGATCGACAGGATGTAGTCGGCCTCCCTGGCGCAGGCGATGTCGAAGTGCAGCCGGTCCAGCACGTTCTTGCCCGACATCCGCGCCCGCTTGACCCGCCACTTCAGCCCGCTCAGCCCCGACTTCAGATAGGCCCACACCGTGTGCAGCTGGTGGATCAGCTCAGCGTTGTGGCCCCGGATGAACTGCAGCAGGCGCGGATAGGTCTTGCGCAGGTACTTCATCGACTCCGGATAGCGCGGGTGCTCCATGAACACCGCATCGAAGCTCGACAGGTCCATGGCCTGCAGCAGTTCCAGGCAGTTGCTGTCATGCCGGCCTTTGACGATCAGCTCTACGCACTCGATGCCGCGGGCCGCGAAATACTCGCGTCGTCCGACGATGTCCTTGGTGCTGCCGAGGTATTTGTATTCGGCCTTCCACGACTTGTCGCCGAGCACATGGAGGACCTTCTTCACTGGGATGCGAGTCACGATGTTACGCGAATTCCTTGGCCGGCTCCCGTTCGCCCGGGAACGGGTCGTCGAGGGTCTCGGCGGGATAGATGAAGGGGGTCCGGTTCAGAATGCCGTCGCAGATCGTGTCCAGCCCGGGGAAGCAGCCCGGCGCGAAGGATTCTCCGGGCTCGAGCTCGACCTTGAAGTGACCTGCCTTCAGGACATGGATGAACGGCAGCGGGATCATCCGGCGGAAGAAGAAGTGATAGGCGTAGCGGTCGGCCAGCAGCTTCTCCTCGGCCGTCATGGCGCGTGCCAGGGGCAGGGTGTCCATCAGGCGGAAGTAGTCCTGGGGACTCGAGACATCCAGGGCGAAACCCTTGCCGCGCACCCAGGCCTCGCCCGCCACGATCACCGGCACCCCCATGGAGGCCATCTCCACGCCGGCCTTGGTGTTGAAGATGATCACGCAGTTGGCGTTTTCGCACAGGGCGTAGGTGGACGCCTGGTTCTCCGGCTCCAGGATGAAGACGTTGCGGGGCATGGTGGGGAAGGCCGCCGCCAGCTCGTCGGCCACCTTCTGGCGCGAGGGCACCCCGCCCCGGACCTCCGCCGGATGCACGCGGATGACCAGCTGCAGGTCGTCCTTGCGGGTACCCCAATAGGCGACCGTCTCTTTCAGCCAGTCGAGCATGTTGGGGAAGGCGGTGGTCTTGTAGTGGCGCTGGGCGTCCCAGACCACACTGGTCAGCAGCGCCACGTAAGGTTTGGCCGGATCGCACCCGACCTCCTGCAGGACGGGCGCGATGTCCTCCTTGGGCGCGTCGTGGAACCAGATCCAGTCGTTGGTCCCGAACCGGCGGCTGTTCAGGTAGGCGTGCGTCTCCTGCAGGAGCCGGGGTGTCATGTCCAGCGAGCGCCAGTTCTCCAGCGGCTCGTCCAGCATGGTGAAGTGGTAGCTCTCGTTGTGCGAAAAGATGAACGAGTGCTTCCGGTAGGCCGGATTGTAGGTCACCACCCTGACGCCCATGGACCGAGCCACCTCGGCGATCATCCCCTGGGGAACATAGATGCCGTGGTTGACCACCATGATGTCGAACTTGCGGGTCTGGATCAGCCGGCGGATGGCGGCGATCGAACGCAGACCGGCCTCCAGATAGACCCTCAGCACCGCCTCGCCGTAGGGCTCGCCGTCCAGGTCGCCCCTGGCGAAGTAGCGCAGGGCGCCGGCGTGCGCATGGTCGCCCACGGGCAGGCCGTACCACTGGAAGGCGCGAATTTCCTCGAAAGGGATCGACTCCGCCGTGCGACGGGCGAACTCGATATCGGCCGGCGTCAGGGAGTCGCCCATGCTGTGAACGATGTTGGGCAGGCCCTCGAACGCCTTCTTGCCCCGGTCGACGCAGAAGTCGCAGTAGGACATGGGCTTCTTGACGGCCAGTTCCTCGGGCATGGCGCGGGTGGGCCCGATCTTGATCATCTGGCAGGTGGCCACGCCCTTGTTACAGAGCATCAGCTCGACCTCGGCGCCGCGCAACTCCAGCGCCTGGGTCAGCACCCGGTCCAGCACGGTGGCGTGGTCGTAGCCGCCCATCGTGGTGGCGATGCAGATACGTGGCCCCTTGGGAGCGCTTACGGACATCACTTGGCTCTTGCTGACGACATCTTGAGTGGCGACTTGCTTGGCGAAGCGTCGCCCCGGCGCGGCAGCGCCGCCGCGCCGGACTGAGCAGCAGCCCCCGTCACGGCGGCGAGCAAATTGGGCGCCTGCGTCTCCCAAGTCAATTCTGAACAGGCCCGCTTCAGATTGGGCGCCCACTGTCGCCTGGGCTTGGCCAGCACTGCCTGGATGGCCGCGGCGATCGTCGCGGGCGAATGGCCGTCGAAGCAGATGCCGATCCCGAACTCGCGCACGACCGGGCCGATCGTCGGGAAGTTCGGGGCCACCACCGGCACCCCCACCGAGATGTAGTCGGTCAGCTTTCCCGGCTCGCAGAAGACGTTGTTCCGCACGGAGTCGTCGTAGATGATGATGCCCACGTCCGCATCCGCCACATAGTCGAGCAGCTCGTCGTGCGGAACGGGCGGAGCGATGTAGACCCTGCCGGTGGCCATGGCCGCCGCGATCTGATCGCCGAAGGTCGCCCGCCACTTCATCTTCTCCTGGCCCATCATGACCAGGACCGTGTCGTCGGGCAGATGCAGGATGGACTGGGCCACGTACTCCAGCCAGCGGCCGTCGACGATCACGCCTTCGTAGAGGACGATGCGCTTATCGCGCCCGATCCCGTGGCGGGCGCGCAGCCGTCCGCGCGTCCGGCGCAAAGGCTGGGCGGGCTTGTAATTGTGCACGATCAGGGGGGCGACGCGGGATCCGCGCTCCTCCACCAGGACCTGGGCCCGGCAGTCGTTCTGGGTCACCACCGCGTCGACGCAGTGGCGCAGGATGAACCGCTCGATGGCGGCGACCAGCGGGTTTGGTCGGACGATCTGCTCGCCATACAGCTCGAAGGGAAAGTAGACGAACCGCATGCCGCGCAGCTTGGCCACAAGACAGGCCCACGCCGCCGCCTCCGGCCGGCTCGCGATCATCACCTCCCCTTCCGTCCGCATCAGGCCGGAGAAGCCGCGCAGATAGATCTTCCAGGTGTCCGGGTTCAGGCGCCGCCAGTTGCCATAGGCCTTGAGCACCTCGCGCCAGGGCATGATCAGGGTGGCCTCGAGTTGCATGGCGGCCATGCGCGCCCTCGCCTTGAGCCGCTTCCAGCCGCGCAAGGCCTTGCGGCCGCGCTCATCGAGCTGCCGCTGGAGCTTCCGGCAGGCCAGATGGTTTTCTACGGCCTTCTGCTCCAGCCTGCCGCGGACACCGAACACCAGGTGCTGGAACTTGCGCACACGGGCCGCGAAGGAGAAGTCGTCGGTGGAGCGGTAGCGCGCGTTCTCGGCCCGGTCGGCGCTGACGACCGTGACGTCGTATCCCGCGTCGATCAGGGTGTTCACGCCCATGACGATGAACGGGTGCAGCAGGTGCTCCCGGTCGTAGGCCCAGATCACGCGTTTAGCGCGGTCCCTCATGCGCCAAGGCCCCGCAGCGCGTCGATGATCCGACCGGCCGCAGCGCCGTCTCCGAACACGTCGGAGGCGACAGCCGTGCGGGCGTAGAGCGCTGGGTCGGACAGCAGGGCGGTCGCCTGCGCGACAATCCGCTCCCGGCTGGCGCCGACAAGCATGGCGGGCCCGGCGGCGACGGCTTCGGGCCGCTCGGTGACATCGCGCATCACCAGCATGGGCTTGCCCAGCGACGTCGCCTCTTCCTGGATCCCTCCGGAGTCGGTCAGGATCAGATGGGCGCGGTCCAGCAGCCAGACGAACGGCCCGTAGTCCACCGGCTCTACGAGGTGGATTCGGTCGGTCGCGGCGAGCGACTGTTCGATCGGGCCCTTCACATTGGGATTGGGGTGGACCGGCAGCACCACGGCGATGTCCTCGAAGCGCTCCACCAGAGCCTTCAACGCTGCGCAGATCTCATCCAGCCCCCGGTCGAAGTTCTCGCGCCGATGGGCGGTGACCAACACCAGCCGCTTGCCCTCGAGCAGAGCCTCGAGTTCCGCAGGGGGGCTGATTTCGCCCGATCGAATCCGCTCGCGGGTCCAGAACAGCGAGTCGACGCCAGAGTTGCCGGTGACGTGGATGCTCGCCGACGGGGTGTTCTCCGCCAGCAGCGCCGTGCGCGCGGCCTGGGTCGGGGCGAAATGGAGGTCCGCGATCGCGCCGATGATCCGGCGGTTCACCTCCTCGGGAAAGGGCGAGTACTTATTCCCGGTCCGCAGGCCGGCCTCCACGTGCGCCACCTTGATCCGGTTGTAGTAGGCCCCCAAGGCCGCCGCCATGGCCGTGGCGGTGTCGCCCTGCACCAGGACCCAGTCCGGCCGGACGGCGTCCAGCACCGGCTGAAGGGTCTCCAGCGTCAGGGCGGTCAGCCCGGTCAGGGTCTGATCGTGGCGCATCACCGCCAGGTCGTGATCGGCCCTGAGGCTGAAGAAGCCCAGCATCTGGTCCAGCATGTGGCGATGCTGGCCGGTGACGCAGATCACGGACTCGAAGTCCGGCGCCTGGGCGAGCGCCCGGATCACCGGGGCTGTCTTGATGACCTCGGGTCGTGTGCCGATGATGGTCAGGACCTTCTGCATCCCGAGCCCGGCGCCTATTGCGGGGCTTCGGTTGGCAAGATGAAGGCGGCCAGGGACTCGGCATTCTCCCGGACATAGGCGGGAAAGCGATCATCGATCTCAAGCCGTTCCCAGCCGTCGTCCACGCCGGAGTTCCTTATCCAAGACAGCGCCCCACGGATACGCTTGACGCTTTGGCCGGCGTGCTCCTGGTGGGAATAGCTTCGCAGCTTCGTGGCGATGCCAGTCGCGGTTTCTATAGACTGGAAATGCCAGCCGGCGTCAAAGATGCGCTGGGCGCTGTAGTGGGGGAGCAGGGCCCGCATGTAGCTCGGCCCGAAGGCGTTGAGGTATCGCGCTTTCCAGATCGAGGCCAGGCCCCGCTGCTCGGGCCGCTCCACGGCCATCCGGTTGTTCAGGAAGTAGCGGAAGAGATCCATCCTGAGCGAGGCGAAGTCGCCGGTCAGCTCGGCCAGCACGCGCCGGTCGATGATCTCGTCGACGTCGGTCACCATCACCAGATCGTCCGGATCGCAAAGCCCATCCAGCCCGCGGACGGCGCTGTCGCGCTGATAGAACTCGCGAGCCCATGCGGCGTTGACGCAGGCAGGCATGTCATCGACGACCACATGGATGATCTTGGACGCGTGGTCGGCGAACTGATCCTTCGCCTGTTCGTAGTGGAGCGGCTTGGGCTGGCCGCTGAAGGTGACGCGGGATTCCACCAGCACGAAGTGGTCCACCCAGTCCGACATCTCGGCGAGCTTGATGCGCAGCATCGTCAGCTCGTTGTTGAAGGGGAACAGGTCGAACACCTTGCGCGGACCCATGCGTGGCGTGAAAGCAACAGGCGAATCGCGCCGCGCCAGGCGACCCACCTCGCGGGCGAGGATGGCCCGGATCACCTCGTCCCGGGCGTGAAGCGCGGTCATCGAGCCCAGGCGCTCGATCGCCGCCTCCAGCCAGTCCATGGCCGCGTCGGCCAGACCCAGGCAAAGCTCGGCATCCTTGATCGCGTCGGGCGTCAGGGGCGAGTAGGACTCCCTCAGGTCCAGGGCTCCGATCAGCGGGCGCAGCCGGGCTGCGGACTCGCCGCCGCAGGCGGCCAGAACCACCTTGGCGACAGTGAGCGCTTCGCCAGCCTCGTCCGGCGGCGGGCGAGCGGAAAACAGCCGCTCCAGCGCCGTCGCCGCCCGGTCCGCTGCGCCCCGCTCCATGAAGGCCGCGGCCAGGCGACCGGCGTCGATCCAGGCCGGTCCGGTCGCCACACCCAGCTCGAGTTTGACGATCGCGACGATGCTCTTCCTGAGCTGCTCGGCCGGCTCGAACCCTGGCGACAGGTCCAGCGACCGCTGCGCCGCCTCGGCGGCGTCGCCGAGACGCCCCACCCCGGCCAGCGCCTGGCCGATCAGACACCAGCGTTGGGCGTCCTCAGGGCCGCAGGCCTGGTCGTCCATGACCAGCTCGAGCGCCTCGTCCCAGCGGCCGATGAACAGCAGGTAGGTCACCAACCGCCGGGCCTCCGATGTCGTCAGGGCGTGCTGGCGGCGCAGCGCAAGGGCCTGGAAGGCGAAAGGCTGCATCTCCCGGGCGCGCCAGGCGGCGGCGGCGGCGTCGAGAGCGGCGCCTGGGTCCTTCTCCACCAGCTGATCGGCGCGATCCGCGCCAGGCGAAAGGGCGTCCCACAGATCGCGCTTGAAGGGGATTTGCAGGATGTCGTTTCGCTTCATCTCCCGCGAGATCCTCCTGGGATGCGTCAGGGCGACTGTCTTCTCGATTTCGCGACCGGGGGCAAGTCGGAGTCCTTCAGTGCCGTGGCGCTCGATTGCGGGTCGCCTTGAGCAGGATCAATCCACCCGATTGCGTCCTCTGTGATGAAATGGGAGAAAGCCGAGTACGGCAAAGCTGAGCTGTGCCGGCGAGTCAATCAACCCTGGGATCGAGCCACGAGCGGCCCGGGCTCCGGACCGACAGACCAAGAGGCCCACTCGCGAACGGCATGACTGTTCCACTTCCCAAGATCGACTACCTCAATCACCCCTACTACGGCGGGATGTTCGATCCTGACCCGGAGCTGGGCGCCCGCGCCGAGGACATATTGCGCCCCCTGATCGACGAGATGGTTCTGGTCGAGCAGGATCGCCTCGCCCGGTTCGGCTATCGGTACGGCTATGAGAGCCAGACCGGGGAAGACCTCGTCCGGCGCGGCGTCAGCCACATGCAGCTT
>FTDU01000581.1_pt1 | contig 18954 bp, 11 predicted proteins | sample 1640041 | NCBI WGS metagenome assembly FTDU01 (sample SAMEA3914816, study PRJEB12502) | metagenome | biome: forest; material: soil | place: USA | collected 2011-09-16 | depth 0.3 m | reverse complement strand
GGGAACAGCCGCCCGATCATCCAGATGGCCGCCTCGATCAGCATGATGCCTGTGGACTCCAGCGGCTCCAGGAACCCGCCGGACAGTCCGATCGCCACGCAGTTCTTCACCCACGGCCGCTGGCGATGGCCGATGCGCAGCTTGAGCATTCTCGGGGTCAGGGCGTCGGACGCCGGGCCGACGTAGGCGCGCAGCACCTCCTCGGCGCGGGTGTCGTCGGTGTGATGGCTGGAATAGACGTAGCCGATGCCCCGGCGTTCCGGCAGGGCGATGTCCCAGGTCCAGCCGGCCTCGTGGGCGGTGGAGATGGTGGTGGTCGCCACCGGCGTGTCGGGCCGATCGTAGGGAACCTGCATGGCCAGGGCCCGATCCACGAACAGGGTGTCGCTGTCGTCGATCCACGGCGAGCCCATGGCCTTCTCGATGAGGGCGGCGGCGAAGCCCGTGCAGTCGATGTAGAGCCCCGCCGTCAGAGGGCCGTGTTCGCGCGTGATCACCCGCGCGATGGCGCCGGTCTCGTCCAATTCGACCGTTTCGACGTTGCCGAGCAGATGGCGGACGCCGAGCTCCTTGCCCACCTCCTTCATCAGACCCGCCAGCTTGGCGGCGTCGAAGTGGTAGGCGTAGCCCATGGGGCTGGAATACTGCGCGTCGGTGATCAGCTTGGGGCCGCGTCCGGCCTCGCAGAGGCTGTCCTGCAAGGTCACCGCCTGGGAGAAACGCACGTCGCCGGCGCAGCCGAGCATCCAGTAGGGCGCGAGGTCCAGCCCCCCCATCTCGTAGGGCCGCGTGAACGAGTGATAGTAGTATTGGCGCCGGCCTGCCGTTGGCGTGTCGGCCCAGTCGACGAACTTGATCCCCTGCTTGAACGCCGCGTCGGCGCCCCGCATGAACCTCGCCTCGTCCACGCCGATGGCGCGCATGGTCGTCTGGATGGTGGGGATGGTGCCCTCGCCCACGCCGATGATGCCGATCTCGCTGGATTCAATGAGCGTGATCCTGACCCCGCCCGGCCGATCCGCGCCGAGCTTGCGGGCCAGATAGGCCGCGGCCATCCAGCCGGCGGTGCCGCCGCCCACGATGAGGATGTCGTCGATCTGGCCGGCCATGCTCGATGCCCTCCTCAGGCCCGCGCCGGCAGCAGGCGGTTCAGGCCTGCGGCAAGCACCTCGGCGTTCGGGCCGAGCAGCACATGCACGCTTCCCGCCGCAGGGTGAGCCACGGCGCGGGCCCCGATCGAGCGCAGCGCCGCCTCGTCGACCTTGGCCACGTCCGCCACCATGACACGGATCCGGCTCGAGGCGGACTGCGCCTCCTTCACATTGCCCCGTCCGCCCAGGGCGGCCAGCAAGGCCGGCGCAGACGCTTGGGAAGGCTCGGCGAGAGCGGCGCGGATCTCGCGCGCCACCTCGTCGGCGATGGGGCCGACGACCACTTGCAGGTCCCGCGGCGAGGGGCGGATCACGCCGCGGGAGCCCAGCGACTTCAGCGCCGCTTCGTCCACCGCGCTCTGGTCAGTCACCACTAACCTCAGCCGGGTGGTGCATGCGTCCACCGAAACCAGGTTCCCCGCGCCCCCGAGGGCGGCGACGAAGCCCCTCGCACGGTCCCCTGCCGAGACGGCGACGGCCGCGGCCACGGGCTCGTCCTCGCGGCCCGGCGTCTTCAGGTCGAAGCGCAGGATGACCACGCGAAAAACGCCGTAGTAGAGGCCGAAATAGGCCAGCCCCACCGGGATCAACAGCAGGGGATGGGTCGCCTTGTTGAAGTTCAGCAGGTAGGCGAACAGGCCCGCCGAGAAGCTGAAACCGAGCTTTATGTTCAGCAGGTCCATCAGGGTCATGGCCGCCCCGGTCAGGACCGCGTGCACCGCGTAAAGCGCCGGCGCCAGGAACATGAAACTGAATTCGATCGGCTCGGTCACCCCGGTCAGGATGGCGGTGAGGGCCAGCGACAGCAGCATCCCGCCGGTCTGCGCCCGCCGCTCGGGCCTGGCGGTGTGGAACATGGCCAGGCACGCCGCGGGCAGGCCGAACATCATCACCGGGAAGAAGCCGGACATGAAGGCGCCGGCGCTCGGATCCCCGGCGAAGAAGCGGTTGAGGTCGCCGCTGGCGCCGTGGAAGTCGCCGACGATGAACCAGGCGATGTTGTTCAGGATGTGGTGCAGGCCGGTGACGATCAGCAGCCGGTTCAGCACGCCATAGACGAACAGGCCCGCGGGCCCGGCCGCCACGACGGCGCGGCTTAGCGCCTCCACACCCTGGTTCAGGGTGCTCCAGCCCAGGCCGAACACCAGCGCCAGGCCGATGCCGGCAAGGCCGCTGACGATCGGCACGAACCGGCGCCCGCCGAAGAAGGCGAGGTAGTCCGGCAGCTTGATCGCGCCGTATCGGTTGTAGAAGCCGCCGGCGATGGCGCCCGACAGGATCCCCAGCGGCACGCCGAGCCTGCCGACGATGCCGGCCTTGAACGCCGCGGCCGCCAGGTCGTGCGCCTTGCCAGTCATGCCCGCCAGCGCCTCGGGCGGCGCTGAGACCAGGGCCTGCGCGCCGTTGGAGGCCACCAGGAAGCAGACCACGCCGGCCAGCCCGGCGGCGCCGTTGCCGTCCTTGGCGAAGCCCACCGCCACGCCAATGGCGAACAGCAAGCCGAGGTTGGAGAAGATCGCCCCGCCCGCCGCCGCCATCATCGGCGCCGCGGCGCCGATGAGCGGGATGTCGCCCTGGCCCAGGCGCAGCAGCAGCCCCGCCACCGGCAGGACCGCGATGGGCAGCATCAGCGCGCGGCCGAGCGGCTGCAGCGATGCGAGGCTGACGCGGATCATGACACGGCTCCCTTCCGGAGACTGGCCTCTGGCGCGATGAGCGGCAGGGCGCGCACGGCCTGGGCCGAGGTCTGGGCCAGCGCCCTGGACGAAAGGTCGCGGCAGGCCTTCATCGTCAAGGTTCGGATCAAGGCCTTCAGCTCCGGGATCACCGCCGGAGCAGCGGAAAGCGACCCGACTCCGAGGCCGATCAGGATGGGCGCGGCCACAAGGTCGGAGGCCAGGCCGCCGCAGACCGAGACGGAGCGGTCACGCGCACGCCCGCCTCTGGCCGCCTCGCCGATCAGGCGCAGCACGGCCGGATGCAGCGCGTCGACGTCGGCCGCCAGCGCCGGGTTGCCCCGGTCCATTGCCAGGGCGTACTGCGCCAGGTCGTTCGTGCCGATGGACAGGAAGTCCGCCTCGGCCGCGATCAGGTCGGCCGTCACCGCCGCCGCCGGGGTCTCGATCATCGCGCCAAGTTGCACGGGCTCAAGCATTCCGATCTCGGCGCGGACGGCGTCCAGCATGGCCCGCACGCGCGTCAGCTCCGAAACGCTCGACACCATCGGGATCATGATGCGGCACTGACCGCGGGGCTCGACCTGCAGGATCGCCCGCAGCTGGGCGGTGAGGATCTGCGGCCTCCACAGTCCCACGCGGACGCCCCGCAGGCCCAGCGCAGGGTTCTCTTCGGCCGGGATCGGCAGGTAGGCCACTGGCTTGTCCCCACCGACGTCCAGCGTGCGGACCACCAGCGGGCGGCCGTCCAGACCGGCGGCGATGGCCTGATACTGAGCGGTCTGCTCGGCCTCGTCGGGCGCGGACTGCCGGTCCAGGAACAGGAACTCGGTGCGCAGCAGTCCGCAGCCTTCAGCGCCCGCCTCCACCGCGGCGGCGGCCTCGGCGGGCGAGGCGATGTTGGCGAAGACCTCGATGCGGGTCCCGTCCGCCATCCTCGCAGGGGACCGGGCGCTCAGCCTGGCGTCGGCCCGGCGCGCCTGCCGCTCCGCCAGCCGGGTCTGCGCCGCCTCGATCTCCGCCGGCCGCGCCGCGACGGTAAGCAGGCCCGCGTCCCCGTCCAGGATCAGCAGCGCGCCGTCCTCGATGGCCAGGACGCCTGGGCCGGCGGCCACGACGGCGGGAACATTCATCGCCGCCGCCAGGATCGCCACGTGGGAGGTCGGCCCGCCGCGCGCCGTGCAGAGGCCGGCGATCCGGCCGGCGTCCAGCGCCGCCAGCTGGGAGGGGAGCAACTCGTCGGCCAGCAGGATCGCGTTGTTGGGCAGGGGCCGGGCCCATTGCACCTCGCCGTTGAGCTCGAGCAGCACCTGGCGCTCCAGATCCATCAGATCGGCGGCCCGCCCGGCCATGCGCTCATCGGGCAGCCCCTGGAGCAGGCTCACGTAGGCCCGAACCGCGCCGCGCCAGGCCACGCCGGCGCTCTCGCCGCGCCCGATCGCCGCCCGCGCCGCCGCGGTCAGCTCGGGATCCTCCAGGAACGCCGCATGCGCCGCCATGATGGCCTGCTGCTCGCCGGAACCGAGCCCGCCGCGGACACTGATCCGCCCGGACACCGCCCGCAGCGCCGCGTCCAGCGCCAGGGTCTCGGCGGCTGCTCCTGTCGAGACCTCGTCGACCGTCACCTCGGGATCGACCAGCCGCACGGCCGACCCGATGGCCAGGCCCGGCGCGGCGGGCGCACCGGCGATGTGGCGGGCGTCAGTCTTGCCTCCGTACGCCGGCGGGCCGACCGCCGCGGCGACCGGTGTCGGCGCCTCGGTGATCCCCTGCTCGATCAGGTCCGCCAGGGCCGCCACGGCCGGTTCGGCGTCCGCGCCCCGGGCCCACAAGGTCAGCAAGTCGCCGCAGCCGACGCCGAGCGCCATGACCGCCACCGGGCTCCTCGCGTTGGCCCTTCGGTCGTGGGCCAGGATCGCGGTCTCGGCCGCCCAGCGCCTCGCCTCTGCCGCCACCAGCGCCGCGGGCCGGGCGTGGAGCCCATGCTGCAGGCTGACGGTGACACTTCGCGTCACGGCCGGAGTCTCCACGTCCCGCGACCTGGTGGATCCCTGCCCGAGGGGCTCGAGGATCATGAACTCGCCGCCTACATCGGTTGTCCCGTCCCGGACGCGCCGCACGATGGCGAAGGCGTCGCCGTTGACGACGATGACCGGGGTCAGGAGGCTCTTCGCCCTGCGCGCCAGCAGATCCATGTCGAAGCTGATCAGCGGCCGGCCGGCGTTGACCGTCTGGCCGACCGTCACATGGGTCGTGAAGCCCTCACCCTTCAGGGCCATGGTCTCCAGGCCGATATGCATCAGCACCTCGGCGCCCTCGGCGGTGCGCAGGCTGACGGCGTGACGGGTGGGCGCCAGGTGGGAGACGACCCCGTCGCACGGCGCGTGCAGCACGCTCCCGGTGGGATCGATGGCCAGGCCGTCGCCCAGGATCCGGCCCGAGAACACCGGGTCGGGCGCCTCGTCCAGGCTACAGACCCAGCCCTGCAGCGGCGCTTTCAGGATGAGGGGGGACAAGGCCTGTGGCTCCTTCCGTCGACTATCGAAGGGCCAGCGTGGACGGGACCGCGTTGGCGGTGTCGAGCTGCACCCAATCGATGGCCCACAGGGGGTCCAGGGTCCTGGAGGCGAAGGTGAAGCACAGGTCGTGCTTGCCGCTGCGGGGCGGCATGGCCACGCCCAGCGTCGTCACGCCGCCGGTCGACAAGGTGGCCGGGGTCAAAGGGATGCTGGCCACGAGGTCGCCGGCGCATCCGTCGATCCGCACCTCCAGCTCTCCGTCCCGGGTGTAGGGCGCATGTAGCGCGATCCTGGTCTTGTCGGCCCCCAGCTGGAAATTGAACGGCAGACGCCCCACTCCAACCGTCAGGCCGGAAACCTCGCTCAGGTCCTCGCCTGGATAGATCCAGCACGGATTGAGGATGTCGACGAGATAGCGGGGACGTTCGCTGCCGGCGGGTCCGCCGCCTTCCAGGTTCAGGGCGAGCTTGTTGGTGCACAGGGTCAGCTGCTGGCTGGTCCGCTGGCGCGTCGTCCGCCCGTCCAGCCGCTGGTCGACTTCTGAGGAGAGCCGCTCGGCCCCGTCGAAGGTCGCGGCGCGAAGCCGGGCTGGAAGCGCGAGCGCCACCGGTCCGGCGTAGGCAGGCGAGTCGGGACCGGGGCTGGAGCCGTCGGTGGTATAGCGGATCTGTCCGAGCGCCAGCTGGTTGGACAGCAAGACCGTGGCGCGGCGCTGCGCCTGATCGGCGGCGACGTCCATCCGCACGTCGAAGGCGCTCTCGTCGGCCTTCAGTCCGATGGCCCGGTAGCGCCTGAACGCGGCCGGCAGGCGGGCCGTGAAGCTGGTCCAGTCCTTCCGCTCCGGCGACGACCAGCCAATCTCGGCGACCGCGGCGGCCCTGGGGAAGGCCATGGCCTGCAACCGGTCCTCGGTGCGGATGTGCTCAGTCCAGAGGTTGGCCTGCAGACCGAGAATGTGGCCGCGCTCCTGCTCGGTGAGCGCCGCCGGCGCCGGCTCGAAGGCGTAGACGTCATGCAGGCTGATCACGATCCCGCGGCCGGGCGGCTCGCCTGGCAGGTCGCTCTGGCGGTGGTCGAAGTAGAGGATCGGGTCGGTCGCCATGATCACGTCGTGGCCTGCCCTGACGGCGGCCACCGCCCCGTCCGGCCCGTGCCAGGACGTCACTGCTGCCGCCGCCGGCAGGCCGCCGGCGAGGATGTCGTCCCAGCCCAGGGCGCGCCGTCCGTTCTCTTCCAGGAAGCCTTCGATCCGCTGGGTGAAGCGGCTCTGCAAGGCGTCCTCGTTGGCCAGGCCCAGGGCCTTGATCTGCGCCTGGATCGCCGGAGAGGCCTTCCACTGGTCCTTCACCGCCTCGTCGCCGCCGATGGCGATGTAGCGGCTGGGGAACAGCGCCATGACCTCGCCCAGCACATCCTGCAGGAACGAGAATGTCGCCTCGTCGTAGCTGTAGATGTAGGGAAATATGCCCCAGTCGCTCTGGACATTGCGGGGCGCGGGGCCGCTGGCGGAGAGCTGCGGATAAGCCAGCATGGCGGACAGCGCATGCCCCGGCATCTCGATCTCGGGCACGATGGTGACGTTGCGGGCCTGGGCGTAGGCCACCAAGGCCCTGACCCGCGCCTGGGTGTAGACGCCGCCATAGGGCAAAGGTCGCCCGGTCCTGGCGTCGATCGCCGCCGCCGCGCCGGCGGGAATGCGCCAGGCGCCCTCGGTGGTGAGCCTGGGATACTTGCGTATCTCCAGACGCCACGCCTGGTCGTCGGTCAGGTGCCACTGCAGGACGTTCAACTTGTGCAGCGCCATCCAGTCGATCATCCGCTCGATGAACGCGACCGATTGGTAGTGCCTGGCCGAATCCAGCAGCAGGCCGCGCCAGGGGAAGCGGGGACGGTCCTGAATGGCGACCGCATCCAGATGCGTCCGTTCCGGCGACGAGTTCCGCTCGGTGAGCATCTGCCACAAGCTGACCGCCCCATAGAGCAGGCCCGCATCGCTGGACGCGTTCACGGCCACCCGGTCCGGACCTACGTCGATGGCATACTCTTCGGGTCCCATCTCCCCGGCGCCGACCTTGCGCTGGAACACGATCAACGGCGCGCAATTGGGGGTCTTGCGGTTGGCGATGACCAGGCGAGGTCCGCCGGCTTGCGCTACTCGAGCGACCAACTCAGTCGCGGCGAAACGCGCCGCCGCATCGCCCTCCGGGACGGAGACGATCGCTCCGGCGGGCACGTCCAGGCCGCCGCTTGCTGGGGTGACGCTCAGGGGGGCGGGAATTATCGCCAGCGCCGCCGCCGAGGCCGTGGCCATCGCAGCGGCGAACAGCGCCACGGCCGCCGCCAGCACCCGTCCGCCGAGCCTTGTCCGAGTGATCGGCATCGAGCCTACCAACGCCCTCCGCGCCGCCCCTGAAAACAGAATAGCGGAGCAGCACGCCGCTCCGCCAAGTTTTCAGGGAGGAATGATCTGCCGAAGGGCCGGCCCCGACGCGCGGGGCCGGCGCTCTCCGTCCGCTGCTAGAACTTCGCACGCGCTCCAATGAAGAACATCCGCCCGTTCTTGTAGATACGGGCCGGCTCGTTCTTGTTGTTGTCGTAGTACTCGTGCAGCGTCGTATCCAGGATGTTCTGGACGTCGAAGGTCAACGAAACGTTCTTGGTGACATTGTAGTCGACGGACGCGTCCATGTCGCCGATGACGCCGGAATATAGCGGGCGGTTGGCGCGCTCGGAGTCATAGTCGATGAAGTAGGCCGAACGGTAGTTGTACGACACCCGCGCGCTGAACATGCGGTTCTCGTAGTAGCCCGTCGCGTTGAAGGCGTGCTTGGAGGTGGATGGGATCGGCACGCCGCTCTGCGACGAGGCGTGAGTGTAGGTGTAGTTGGCCTGCACCCCGAAACCGCCCCACAGGGGCTGCTGGTAATTGACCTCAAGGCCGTCGACCACGCCGCCTGCGGCGTTCACGGGCCGACCGACGACATAATCGCAGGTGAAGAGACTGACCGCCTGCATCACGCAATGGTTCGCCGGGTTGGCGATCCGCGGATCGGGAGCCCCGCCCGGGAGGGTGGCGCTGGCCGCCAGGGTATGGCGCTCGGTCACCGCCCTGGAGACTATGTAGGTCGAGACGTCCTTGTAGAAGAGGTCCACCGCCAGCAGGGACTGCTTGGCGAAGTACCACTCCAGGGACCCGTCGAACTGCGTCGCCCGATAGGGGTCGAGGTTGGGATTGCCGCCGTTGCCGGTGAGCAGGGAGTCGGTCAGAGCGGTGAAGCCGACCATCTGAGCGTAGTCGGGCCGCGCCACCACCCGGCCGGCCGCAGCGCGAAACACCAGGTCTTCCCTCAGGTCGAACGAGAAGTTCGCGCTGGGCAGAATGTCCGTATAGGTCTTGGTCGACGCCGTGGGGACGTAGAAGCCGAACGGGTTGGGAATGGCGCCCGGCGTGGTGGAGGCCACCCCGACCGTGTTGGCGACGGAGTGGTCGCGGGTGCGCACGACCCGGACCCCGACGTTGCCGCGCCAGCCCTCGCCCTCGAACTTGCCCATCAGATAGCCGGCCCAGGTCTTCTCGTTGAAGACGAAGCTCTCGTTCGGGCCGTAATGGTTGCAGTTCAGCAGCCCGGCGCAGCCCGCAGGCTGGGTCCCGTTCGGGTCGGCGTTGTAGACGTCGGCAGGCGGCAAGGCGTTGTAGAAGCTCTCGATCTTCTGCGAACTCGCCTGGATGTATTGGCTGAGGACTCCAGGACCAGCGATGCCGGCCAGGAAGTCCGTCGGCGTCAGGCCGCCGGCGACATCCGCCAGGGTGCAGGGGTGGCCGGCGCAGGCCGTGCCGCCCGGCGCTGTCCACGGCAACAGCGCGCGGCGCTGGCCGTAGGTGACGTCGACGTCACGGTCGTGGTCGGTGTAGCGGGCGCCGAAAGCGATCGACTTGAACACATTGCCTTCAATGAAGCGCTCGCCGTCGAACTTGCCGTAGAACTCCTTGTCGTCGTTCAGGATGGTGTTGTTGGAGGCCCATCCGAGGCCGAGCTTGGAGGCGTCGACCGCCGGATTGATGTCGGTGAATTTGACTTTGGGCAGGCCGTTGCTCAGGTCGTAAGTGACGCCTGTCGCAGCCGTCGTTTCCCAGAAGGGCTGATGGTCGGTGTTGCCGACCGCGTCGGTGTAGCCGACCTGGCCGGAGAACTTCCACTCGCTGTTGGGCCGCCAGGTTCCATCCAGGTTGGCCGAACGGACCTGGGTGTGGGCCAGGCGGTCGATGGCGTCGAACACGGCGCCCGCGCCGCCCGGAGCGTCGAAGGCGCCTGCGGTGACGACCCCGCCGACGACATTGGAGGCGTTGAAGTGCTCGCCCGGCGTCACGGCCAGGGCGTTGTTCTTGCTGGTGCCCCAGAACATGAAGTTCTGGTTCAGGTTGTCGGCATCCATGTGGGAGTAGAGGCCGGTCAGGTTGAACTCCCACTGGTCATTGGGACGCCATTGGATCCCGACGTTGCCGCCGATCCGCTCGCGGGTCTGCCTGAACAGAGTGGAGCCGATCAGCGAGGGGATGATCACCGTGTTTCCGGGCGTGACGCCCGTCACCGTGCCCGCGGATACGCCCTGGGCTCCGGCCGCTGGGACGTTCAGCGTCTCGTAGCCGAGGACCTCCATGCCGTCGCGGCGGATTTCGCGCTTGTCGTACATGCCGCCGACCAGGATGCCGATGGTCTTGTTCTCGTCGTGCCAGGACAGCAGCGCCGAGCCGACGGGGCTGACCTTGCCCGACTTCTCGTCGATGAAGGCCTGGGCCGTGGCCGCCACGCTGGTGCGGTCCAGGTCCAGGGGGTTGCGCGTGTGAACATTGACCATGCCGCCCACGCCGCCTTCAGAGATGTCGGCTTCGGGGCTCTTGTAGACGTCGAGCCGTCCGACGATTTCGGACGGAAGCATCAGGTAGTTGAAGCTGCGGCTAGCCTTCAGCTGGTCGAGGATGAACCAGTCGGCGGTGGACACAGCGTGGCCGTTGAGCTGGGTCAGGTTGAGCGTCGGGGCCGTACCCCGGATCGAGATCCGCTCGCCTTCGCCGAATTCCCGGGAGATGGTGACGCCGGGCACGCGCTGCAGCGATTCGGCGACGTTCTTGTCGGGGAACTTGCCGATGTCCTCGGCCGTGATCACGTCGAGGATGACGTCGGCTGCCCGCTTGTCCTGGAGGGATTGCTGCAGGGACTGACGGATGCCCACGACCAGCAGTTCGGAGTTTGGCGCTGCCGGCGTCGCGTCGGCCGCGGCGGCGAGAGTCGGAGCGACAAGGCACAGCAACGCTGCGCCGCTGACCGAACCTGCCAGAACCCCATTTCGAAATGCCATGATCGTGTCCCCTGATGATCCCCTGGACCGCTCGCCGCTTGACCGCGAATACAAGTCCAATCTAATACCAATTAGTTCCGCTGAGTTCGAATGTTTCCAAACGGAGCGGGCCTTGACACTAAGCTGCCACCAAACATTCATGATTGGCAAGCCCAAATTAACACCAATTACGGACCACCGATTTTATTGGTATGCAAATGGTCCTGGTCTGTGGCAAGAACACAACGCGCCGGTTCGCCGGCGTCAGAAGCCCTGAGGGAGCGCGTCTTGGCGTCGTTTGCGGAACAGATCGGCCGGCTGGACACGTTTGGCCATGCGCCGCTCTATCAGCGTCTTCAGCGCGCGTTGCGTGAGGCGATCGCGAACCGCTTGCTGGCGCCCGATGACGCCCTGCCCCCCGAACGCGACCTGGCCGAGGAGTTCGAGGTCTCGCGCATCACCGTGCGCAAGGCGCTGGACGGGCTGGTCAGCGAGGGCCTCCTGACCCGCCGCCAGGGCGCGGGGACGTTTGTGGCGGCGCGAGTGGAGAAGAGCTTCTCCAAGCTGTCCTCGTTCTCGGAAGACATGCTGTCGCGCGGCCGGGTTCCGCACAGCGACTGGCTGAGCCGGTCCGAGGGCGGCGTGAACCCGGAGGAGTCGATGACGCTGGGGCTCAGCCCCGGAGCGCCGGTCTATCGCTTCAACCGGATCCGCTACGCTGACGGCGCGCCCATGGCGCTTGAATACTCCACGATTCCCGCTTTCGCCCTGCCCTCCGCCTCGGCCGTGGAAACCTCGCTGTACGGCGCCCTCGAGCAGGCGGGCCACCGGCCGGTCAGAGCCCTGCAACGGCTCCGCGCGGTGCTGTTCAACGCAGAGCAGGCCGAGCTGATGCGGGTGTCCGAAAAGGCTGCGGGCCTGCTGATCGAGCGCCGCGGCTTCCTCAAGGATGGCCGCGCCGTGGAGTTCACCCGATCGTTCTACCGCGGGGACGCCTACGACTTTGTCGCCGAGCTGAATTCGCTCGCCAGTTGACCCACCCCGGAGACCTTCGCGTGCAGTCCGTTCGGACCCCAGGCCCCGAAGCCACGCTCATGTTCCGCGAGGCGCGGCAGGCCCCTCAGGCCGTGGCCCGGCAGCTCACCGTCAATGCGCCGGTCATGCTCCGCCTGGGAGCGCGGTTGCGGGCCCTGGCCCCGCGCGCGGTCGTCACCATCGGCCGGGGCAGTTCCGACCACGCAGCGACCTTCGCAAAATACCTGATTGAGACCCGGCTCGGCGTCGTCACGTCGTCCGGCGCCCCGTCCGTCAGCTCCCTCTACGCTTCCGCCCCCGGCATGGCCGGCTCGGTGTGCCTGGCAATCTCCCAATCGGGGCGCAGCCCCGACCTGCTCTCGGCTGTGGCCAGCGCCAAGTCGGCGGGGGCCCTGGTGATCGCCATGGTCAACACCGAGGGCTCGCCCTTGTCCGCTCTGGCCGATGAGACCATCGCACTCGGCGCGGGCCCCGAGGTCAGCGTCGCCGCCACCAAGTCCTACATCACCGCGCTGTCGGCCATCGCCCAGCTGACAACAGCCTGGGCGGAGGACGAGGACCTGGCCCAGGGCCTCGAGACCTTGCCCCGCGACCTGGCCGCGGCCTGGGAGCTGGACTGGAGCGCGGCCCTCGACCATCTGGGCCCAGCGTCCAACCTCTATGTCATCGCCCGCGGCCTGGGCTTCACCATCGCGCAGGAGGCGGCCCTGAAATTCAAGGAGACCTGCGGCCTGCACGCGGAGGCGTTCAGCGCCGCGGAAGTGCGCCACGGGCCCATGGCGCTGGTCGTGAAGGGGTTCCCGGTCCTGGCGTTCGCGCAGGACGACGAGAGCCGCGCCGGGGTGGACGCCGTCGCCACCGAATTCGCGGCGCTTGGAGCGGACGTCATGCTTGCCGGGACAGCGACGGCGGCTGCGGGCGTCGTCCGCCTGCCCAGCCTCAGCGCCCACCCAGCGCTGCAGCCCCTCCTGCACGCCCAGAGCTTCTACCGCCTGGTCAACCGGCTGGCGCTGGAGCGGGGCCACGATCCCGACCATCCTCCGACGCTCAATAAAGTCACGGAAACGCTCTGATGACGCTCGCCCTGGTCAATGGCCGGGTCCTCACCGGCGGGCGCATCGCCCGGGGCCTCGCGGTGATTGTGGGGGCCGGGCGGATCAAGGCCCTTGCGCCCGCGTCGGATCCATTGCCCCCGGGGGCGCGGCGGATCGACCTCGACGGTGGGCTGCTGCTGCCGGGCTTCAACGATATCCAGGTGAATGGGGGGGCCGGCATCCTCTTCAATGACGCCCCGACTGTCGAATCGATCCGCAGGATCGGCAGCGCGCACCGCCGCTTTGGCACGACCGGGTTCTTGCCGACCTTGATCAGCGACGACCTCGCCACGGTCCGAGCCGCCATCGACGCCACGCGCCAGGCCATCGCCGAGGGCGTGCCTGGCGTCCTCGGCGTTCACATTGAGGGTCCGTTCCTGAACGTGAAGCGCAAGGGCATCCATGACGCTTCCAAGTTCCGTCTGATCGACGACGAGGCGTTCGCGCTGCTGACGTCGCTGGGCATCGGCCGCACTGTCGTCACCATCGCACCCGAGAAGACCAGCATGGGCATGATCCGCCGGTTGGCGGAGTCCGGGGTGGTAGTTTCGGCCGGCCACACCAATGGATCCTACAAGACCTTGCGCGCGGCGCTCGACAACGGTCTTACCGGCTTCACCCACCTGTTCAACGCCATGTCGCCCCTCACCAGCCGCCGTCCGGGCGCGGTGGGCGCGGCGCTCGAGGACCAGGCCAGCTGGTGCGGCGTGATCGTCGACGGAAGGCACGTCGATCCCGTGGTGCTGAGGATCGCCCTGCGCTGCAAGCCGCTCGACCGGTTCATGCTGATCACCGACGCGATGCCCAGCGTCGGCATGACCGACAAGACCTTCGATCTGCAGGGCCGCCACATCAGGGTGCTGGATGACGTCTGCGTCGACGAAAACGGCACCCTAGCCGGATCGGACCTGGACATGGCCAAGGCCGTTCGCAACACAATCGAGCTGTTGGGCCTGGACCTGGTCCAGGCGGTACGGATGGCCAGCCTGACCCCCGCCGCGTTCCTGGGCCTCGAGGCGGATCTTGGAGAGATCGCCCCGGGCCGGCGCGCCAATCTGGTCCTGGCCGACGACGACCTGACCGTCCGGGAAACCTGGATCGACGGCGTGGCCGCGGAGTCTTAGGTCGCGATACCAAGCGCTTCCAGCAGTGGCGTCAGCGTCGCTCCGGGCGCCCGCCACCGGCCTACCGATGTCCCATAGATCGGCCGGCGCACCTGGACCGCGCTGGCGGTCGTCACCGACCGCGCAGTCTCATGTGGCCGCAGGCACGCAGGGGCCCATGCCAGGCCAAGGAACGTCAGCAGCCGACGCAGCACCGGCTCAGGCTCCGCCACCAGGTCTTCATAGGCGAGTTCGTACATCAACCCCTGCGGAAGCGATCGCCGCCAGTGCGCCATCAGGCGGTCGTAGGCGAGGTAGTATCGCCCGAGCTCGGCCAAGTCATAGCTGTAGGGCTGAGCGCCCCTGAACAGCGTCTCGAAGCACGACAGGCAGGTGTCGGCAGCTCCCCGCCGCACGTGGACCACCTTCGCGCCTGGCAGAGCCAGGGCGATCAGGCCGAGGTGGCGATAATTGCCCGGCATCTTGTCGGTGATGCGCCCGGCCCCGGGCGCCGAGGGCCGCACCCCCGCCAGGTAACGCTCTCCGACAGCCCGCCAATCCGCCTCATCAAGAGACGGCGCGGTGTCCGGATACGCCGGCCCCAGCTCCGCCACGATCCGAGGCAGATCGACCCGCTCGCCGGCGCCGTGCACGGAGGGATGACCGGCCAGCATCTGTTCGACGAGCGTCGTCCCGGACCGGGGCATGCCGACAATGAAGACCGGACCTGCCTGGCCGCCCGCCGGCGCGCGCGCCAGCAATTCGGGAGTGAAGACCTCTTCCAGGCGGGCGAGCTGGCCGAGCGTCCCGGCTTCGTCGTACGCCAGGCGCGAGCGCACCATCGCGTTGCCGACGAGAAAGTGGTCCAGACTCTCGGCGGCCTTGCCGAGATCGCCATAGGCCTTGCCCAGGGCGAAGTGCAGTTCCTGCAGGTCGGCGCCCGCCAGGCCCGGGGACCGGAGCGCCGCTTCGGCAGCAGCCAGACGACGGTCATCGACCGTGAATGGCGCGGCCAGCGCCAGGCTCCGGTGAAACTCTCCGCGCAGTGGAGCCAGCTGCACTGCCCTTTCCAATGCGCGCAAGGCTTCCTGCGAGCGCCCCGCCGCCGTCAGGCCGAGCCCAAGATTGTGCCAGGCGGCCGCGTAGTCCGGGTCCAGCTGCACCGCCTGCTCGAAAGCCCGGATGGCCTCGTCAGTTCGCTCGAGCGTGGTCAGGGCCGCGCCGAAGTTGTTGAGCAACTGCGCGTCGTCCGGCGACAGCGTGATCGCCCGTTCGAACTCACCCAGCGCCTCTTGCGGACGTCCCGAGGCGGCGATCACGGCAGCCAGACCGGAACGGGCCTCGGCCAACAACTCATCCGCCATCAGAGCCGAGCGATAAAGCGCCTCGGCCTGCCGCAACCTGCCTGCCGCGGCGAGATTCTGCGCCTCAACGAGGAGGGACCGGCCCTGCATGACCTAGCGCTGACCCGGCGCGCCGGGCGTGATCCGGATATCGACGCGGCGCCGGGACGGCTCGGTCAGCCCGTCGGAGCCCGGCAGGTCGATCGGCTCGGCGGCGAGCTTCCACGAGACCCGCAGGCGGTCTTGCGGCACGCCCAGCCGCGTCATCCAGTCGGCCGCCACCCTGGCGCGGTCCTTGGCGACGTCGGCCGGCTCCGCGATGGTCCGGCCCGAAACGACGGCCGGTCCCGTGGCGGCATAGCCGGTGATGTCCACGCGCGCCGCGTGGCTGGCCAAAGCGTAGGCGACGGCTTGATCGATCAGATAGTCGCTCAGCTGGTAGGTGATGAACGACCGGCCGAACCCGAAGGGGATCGAAAAAGTCCGCTCCCCGAACGGCTGTTCGAACGGCGCCCGCTGCTCATAAAGGGGCCGCACGTTACGCGCCGGCAGGACGAAACGCCGGCCAGGGTGGCCTTCGGCCGGCAGCATGGCGCGCGTGCAAGGCTCCTGCAGCACCGAAACCCGCACGGGATCCAGCACCTCGCCGCCGCATGCGTCGGCCTGGTCCTTTGCAGGACGTCCCTCGACCAGCACCGCGAAGTTCCAGTCCGGCTTGGTGGGCGAGAGCGAGATGTCGAACCGGCGGCCGGCTTCGCGATCGTCGGCCAGCCAGCAGCCGGACTTCTTCCCGGCGTCGGCGTCGCGATAGACGGGACAGCTGATGAAGCGGACCTCGTCCGTTGCGGGCCCCGCCAATGCCGGTGAAGCCAGCAGCACGAGGGTGAACGCAGCGGTCCTCACAGCGCCTTCATCAGGTTCACCAGGTCCTGCTTGTCCTGCTCGGAATAACCGATGTTGTAGCGGCGATCGTAGAAGTCGACGATGGCGCGCAGGTCCCTGGCCGAGCCGTTGGAGAAGTAGGGCGCCCTGGCGGCCAGCCCGCGCATCGACTGCAGCGTGATCCGTCCCACGTCGGCGCATCGGCCGGTGGTGAGCGCATAGCCGGGATCGTGCGTGTAGATGACCCGGCCGTAGTGCGGATGCGGCGCTCCCTTGCAGGTCACCTTGAACAGCGGCAGGTCCGCCTGGGGATCGGCGAACGGCAGGTTGGTCGTGCCGAGATCGACCTGCCCGGGGGCCACATCCATGCCCATCTGACTCATGTTGTGACAGAAGACGCAGGAATTGCGCACAGGGTTGCCGAAGCCGATCGGCGAGTTGATCCCGGCGCTGTCGCTGATCAGGAAGGTCCGGTCGCGGAACACCCGGGCGCCGCGCGCCACCGATTGCCGGAAGGCGCGCTGTTCGGACGTCAGCCCGGGATCGTCCTGAGCCTTGTCCCAGGCGGCGAACTCGCTCCAGACCGCGACGCCCTGGCTGCCGAGCCGGCCCGGCTCGGACGCCGCGAGGGTCGCCGGGCCGCCCCCCGCTCCTGCGGCGTCAAGCGGCCCTCCATGCCTGTCGTTCTGCTGGGCCGCGAAGACCCGGGACTCGAAGTCGGCGATCCGCGCCATCTCCTTCGGGTTCAGCGCCCTCGTCATCTGCAGGTGACTTTCGCCCGCTTCCCGCATCTGTGCGGCGAGGCTGAGCGCCCTGCCGTCCGCCATCAGATTGTGGCTGACGGGCTTGCCGGTCTCGGGGTCCAGCGGCAGGGGCAGACCCGCCTTCGGATCGATAGCGAACCCCATGGCCAGGATGTACTTGAAGTTGGCCACCGGACGGGGCCGCCGGAACACAGAGACCATCGGCGCGCCGGACGCGAGACCCCAGCGAGGGCTGAGGTTGCAGCCAGTGGGGTCGCGCACGACCTCGATGTCGAAATCCGGCGTGATCGCCCGGCCATCGGGATCGCGCGGCGGCCACGGCCTGGCGATCCGGAACAGCCCATGGTCCAGCAGCAGCGAATGCGAGCTCCGATCGCCCTGGGGCAGCTCGGGACAGTTGGAGCCGTCGATCGCCGCGAACAGCGGGTCCTTGCCAGCAGTCTGCTCCCAGCGGCGCCCGGCGCCGGCGGCCGAGAGGCTCATGCCGTCGGCCGGCTGGTGGCAGGTCACACAAGCCCGGCCGTTCGGACCCAGGGCCTCGAAGAAGGGGTGGCCCCTGGTGTTCAGCGGGCCGCCGACCAGCAGGATGCGCAGGGCGCCGTCGGGATCGGCGTAGTCCAGGCTCGACGGGAAGACGCGGCCCTCCCCGGCTCGCCACCACCGGTCCGGCGGCCCGGCGCCGACGGCCAGCCCGGCGCCCGTAACGATCGCCAGGACGAGTCCGAGAACCGCGTTCCTCGCTCCAGGCCCCATGGCCGACTCCAACTGAACCGCGGACGATGCCCGAACGCCCGTGATGCACAAGTCTCGATGCCGTTTCAATGCGCCGAGGAAACCGTTCGACAGTCCAATCCCGACCGAGTCATCAAGCAAGCATCATATGCTTATCTCGGCGTTATGATTGTTGTCCATAAACTATGCCATTATATACACATCTATACCAACATCTACTGGCGTATTTACCTATCATTTTAGGATTTAGTTCACTGGCCAGGACGATCCTTGCTCGCGAACAATGACGGCGATCTGAAATGCAGGTTGCTCGATGATGGGAACTGACAAGGAGATTTTACCAATGTCCAAGCTCATTGCTTGCTTCATCAAGGACGAATCCGGCGCAACTGCCATCGAATACGGGCTGATTGCCGCTCTCATCGCGGTGGTGATCGTCACCGCATTGACGACTATCGGCACCAACCTGAATACCGCCTTCACCGGCATCGGAACGACGCTCAAGTAAGAGTCGGCTACGGCAGGGGCGGCGCCTGTCGCCCCTGCTTCCTCAGCAAGTCACGATGGACGCATGCCCGGGTGCCGACGATACTAGCGTGCTGGATCAGAAGTCCGCCTGCTCGTCGGATCGGGCTCTGAGCGAACTTCAGATCCAAGAAGCACACTAGAATCACACGCTCGCTAGTGTCCTTATCGATTCCGAAGTTCGTCGGAGCCTGCCATTCGCGCTTGCGAACTTCGGAATCGGGACACTAGAGTCAAGGACGCTGGATCACCGGCGCATGATGCTCTGAGGGATAGACATGGCGCGTCAGGTTGATCGAATCCTCACGACGCATGTGGGCAGTCTCGTCCGCTCGTCACCGTTGTACGAACTGCTGGTGGCGCGAGAGAACGGCGAGCCGTACGACCACGAGCGGCTGGAGGCGGAGCTCGACAAGGGCGTCAACGAGGTCGTCCGAAAGCAGCTCGACGTCGGCATAGACATCATCAACGACGGCGAGTTCCGCAAAACCAAGAGCTGGATGAGCTACATCAACGATCGCCTGTCGGGGTTCGAGCTCCGTGAAGGCGGCGGGAGCATGATGGAGACGCTCAACGGCAAGGACTGGAAGGACTTCGCCGAGTTCTACGACGAGTACAACAAGGCTCAGATGCCTCCGCGGCTTTCGGTGATGTCGTGGGCGATCACCGGTCCGATCCGATACACCGGTCATGCGGAAGTGCAGGCGGACATCGCCGCCATGAAGCAGGCCATCGCCGGGCTGGACCCGATCGACGTGTTCATGCCCGCGGTCGCGCCCGCGAGCGTGGTTCC
>FTDU01000714.1_pt1 | contig 18998 bp, 14 predicted proteins | sample 1640041 | NCBI WGS metagenome assembly FTDU01 (sample SAMEA3914816, study PRJEB12502) | metagenome | biome: forest; material: soil | place: USA | collected 2011-09-16 | depth 0.3 m | reverse complement strand
GGCGTGGGCGGCGCGACGGTCCGGATCGACCAACCGCGCGGCTTGCCGCTCTCGGGGCTGGGGTTGACCTGCCAGGGCGGGGGCTGGCGTTGCCGGTCAGACTTCGACCCGGGCAGGCCGGAGCAGCCTCGGCCGGTGTTGGCGGGGCCGTCGGAGTTCCTGGTCGTCTCGCGGGCGAAGCTGGCCGCCGTGGGCGGCGTCGATCCCCTGCGCTTCCAGACGGATTGGGCCGACCTGGATCTGGGGCTTCGCCTGCGCCGCCAGGGCTGGGCCACCATCCTGTTCGGCGATCTGCGCGCTATCGGGTCGGCTAGCGCGCCCAGAGGTTCCGCTGCGGCCGACCTGACGGGATTCGACCCGGACGAACTGGCCGACGCAGCTGCGGCCTATCCCCATTCCGGTCTCGCGCCGTGACGGCCAGACTGCAGGCCGCGCTGACCGCCGTCGGCCTGAGGGGCGGGCCGCGTGTGCTCGCCTTCGTCGACCTGGTGCAGGACATCGACGTGCTGCTGCCGCTGCTCGTCCGGCTCAAGCGGGCGGACTTCTGCGCCCTGGACGTGCGGGTATCACGATGGCTGGCGACTGAAAGCCCCAGGACGGAAGCGCTGTTGGCCGCGCACGGCATTGCATACCGCTACGTGCGAAGGAGAGACGTCGTCGCCGGCAGATCGCCGTCCCTTCGCGGCGTCGCCGCGGTAATCACGGCCTCCGAAAGCTCTCACCCGGCCCATGCAGCCGGTCACGCCCTGGCTCTGAGGGCGAGATCGGCGGGGGCCAGAACCTATCTCCTGCAGCACGGCCTGGAGAACGCCGGACTGCTGGGCCTCGAGGCCGGCGACGCGTCCTTTGCCTCCGAGACGGTGTTCTGCTGGTTTCCCCCTGGCGCCACGCCTGAGGACCTCGCCGCTGGGACGGCCGCCTCGCTGGCGCATGTCGGCCGGTGCGAACCCGTCGGCGGATGGCGCCGCGGCGGACCCAGGACCTTCGATCTCGGCGTATTCGAGAACCTGCACTGGGAGCGGTATGACAACTCGGACCGGGAGCGATTCCTGGACGGCCTGACCGCGACGGCGCGCGCCCTGCCCCACGCCCGGATCCTGTTGCGTCCCCACCCGGCGGGAGGCTGGGCCGACGGCGTCAGCCACGAACTGGCCCCATTCCCCAATATAACCCCGGCGCGCGCGATCGACGCCCGGCGCGATCCGGCGGGCAGCTCTGATCTGCTGCAGGGAATCCAGCGGGTGATCACCACGCCATCGACCATTGCCCTGGACGCTGCACTGGCCGGCCTTCCGATAGCCATGGCCGTCCCCGGCGGCTCGGTGTACGAACCCCTCCCAGTGCTCCGTACGCTGGAGGACTGGGTGGCTTTCGCAGGGGGCGCAATGGACGACCCGGCGGCTCTTGACCAATTCCGATCGCGCGTGCTCGTTGATGGCGACGCTACGCCGCGGATCGTCGAGCGTCTGCGTGGGGACCTTGCCGGGCATTTGGGTCGCAATGGCTGACGTCGACCTCGGACGAGACAACGACTTGCAAGCCCCGCCCGTCGCCGCGCCGCTGGCCGCGCTGGCTGACGTCTCGGCGCCCAGCCGCGCCGGCCCTCTTCAATTTCAGTATCGCGTTCTGAAGGCCATCATCCTGCGCGACTTCGCGTCGCGCAATGCCGACTCCCGAATCGGCCCGTTGTTGTCGGTTCTCCTGCCCGTCCTGACCTTCGCTGTCTTGATTGTCGCCTTCCAACTGAGGGGAAAGACGGTTCCGTCCGAATTCCCGTTTGGCGTCTTTATTATGACCGGCTACCCGCTCTGGATGAATTTTCAGAGCCTTTATTCAAGAATCATGGGGGCGGCAAATCGGAATGACTCTCTGCTGATGTTTCCTCAGATTACTCAATTGGATCTCATAGTATCAGCAATAATACTCGACACAACCATCAATACTGTCGTGTACATATTCCTCGTAATCGGTGTGATTATTCTCATGGGCACGCCCATCCCCAGGGATCCGGTGGGAGTTATTCTGGTCTATTGGTCCTGCGCATGGACAGGTTCGTCATTCGGTCTGATCCTGGCCTCCGCTTCACGTCTGTTTCCGATGTTGCCCAACCTGATCAATCCTTTCATGAGGTTCGGCATGTGGGTTTCGGGCGTCGTCTTCATGATCGACCGGTTGCCGAGCTGGACGTGGCCCTATCTGCGGTGGAACCCGATCCTGCATGCGGTCGAGGGCTCGCGACAGCTCTGGACGGGCTATCAATCGCCGATATTCGATCCGCTCTACATCGTCTCCATCGGCTTCATCATGACGACGACGGGACTCGTGCTGGAGCGGATGACGCGGCGGTACGTCGGTCCATGAGCATCGAACTGATCAAGATCTCCAAGACCTACGTCACGCTCGGCCGTCGCAAGACCGTATTCAAGGACTTCAGTCTGACGATCCCCAAGGGACTGAATCTCGGCGTGATCGGCGCCAACGGGACGGGCAAGTCCACCCTGCTCAGCATGATCGCGGGAAGCGTCCATCCTGACAGCGGCCGGATCAAGCGGGACATGACCGTCTCATGGCCGATCGGCTACGGCGGCGGTGTCAGCGTCGGCCTGACCGGCATAGTCAACTGCCGGTTCCTGGCCAGGCTCTATGGCCGCGACCCTGAGCACATCGTCAGGTTCGTCACGGACTTTTCCGAGCTCGGCGACTACATGCAATGGCCGGTGAAAACGTACTCCTCGGGGATGCGCAGCCGATTGAATTTCGCGCTCTCGATGGCAATTGACTTCGACTGTACGTTGGTGGACGAGGGAATGGGCGCGGGCGACCAGTTCTTCAGAGCCAAGGCGGAAGCCGCAATCGAACGGAGACGCAGGGTCTCGAGCGTGGTCCTGGTCACGCACAATCTGCAAGAGGTCATACGGCTCTGCGATCGGGTGCTGGTTCTTGGAGGCGACGGACCCGAGCTCACTGACGACGTCGAGGCACGCGTGAACCGCTATACCGACGAAATGTCGAGGCGAAGAGATGAATTGGACGCCTAGCGTATGACCAACACAAACCGAATGGATCTGCGCTTCGGTCCCGCCGAGGGCCGCAAGGTGGTGGACCGTTACATCCAGGCGCTGATCGATCGCTCGAAGGACGTCTCCACCAGCCGCCCGTTCCTCGCCTTTGTCCTGGTCGCCGCGGCGGTCATCGGACTCTACTGCTTCTTCGTCGCCGCGCCGATCTACGTGTCGGACACCAGCTTCTCGATGCGGGGACGCGAGCAGGGGGCCGCAGCGTCGATGGGCATCCTGGCCGGTCTCGGCCAGGCGGACAGCGCCAGCAAGGAAGCGGCGGAGCTCAGCCAGTTCATCCTCTCCGAGGACATGCTGAACAAGCTCGACGCCAGGTTTCACCTTCGCCAGCTGTACGCCAAGCCGCGGCTCGACCTGCTGAACTCCATGTCCGCCTCCGCCTCCAAGGAGGCGTTCCATCACTTCTATAAGAAGATGGTTTCGGTGCGGATTGACCACGATACCAACATCATCACCGTCGAAGTACGCGCCTTCGATCGCAACAGCGCCCATGACATCGCCGAGGCGATCCTCGAACTGGCGGGCGGCTACGTAGACGGACTCTCGGCCACGGTCAGGAACGATACGGTCAAGTCGTCCCGGGAAGAGCTGCAGAAGGCCAAGGACAGCGTCCGCGACTCCCGGCTCGCGATGACCCAGTACCGCACGTCCACCGGGCTGCTCGATCCTCTGGTCACGGCGGGCGCGACGTCGGGAACGATCAATGGCCTCGAGTCGCAGGTGCTGCAGACCCGGGCCGAGCTCGCCAGCCTGTTGACCTACAACACCCCCAACTCACCTCAGGTGATCCAGCTGCGGGCCAGGATCAGCGCCCTGGAGGGGCAGATCGGTGAGACGCAGCGGAAGGTGGCCGACACCAGCCGGTCCGATAACCTCGCGAAGCAGATGTACGTCTACGAGGGCCTGGTCGTAGCCAACGAGTATGCCGAGAAGCAACTGGTCGCGGCGCTCGGGGCTTACGATTCCGCCCTGGCCGTGGCCGGGCAGCGGGAGCGGTTCCTGGTCCGGACCATCAATCCGAACCTTCCCGATCGGCCGAGCCAACCCAAACGCCTCCTGATGTTCCTCGAGGCCTTGCTCGTCGTCGTCGCCGCCTACGGCATCGTCGCGCTCGCCATCGCCGGCATCCGCGACCACCAGGGAATCTGATCCATGCGAATCTTCGCCTTGGCGGGAGCGGTATTGCTGCTGACGGTGGCCGGCGCTGCGGCGCAGACGGCCCAGCAGATGCAGCAGATCCAGGATGCGCTGGCCAACGCCCAGGCCCAGGGAGGCTCGACGTCGTCCGGAGGCTCACAGTCGGCGGCCGCGGCGGCGACAGCCGCCGTAACACGAGGGCAGAGCAGTAGCGGCGTCTCGACAAACCCCTTCGCCGGCGCCACGGCGGGGATGGCGGGCGTGGGGACGGCCATCGCCGCCAATCAGAACTCGAAATCGTCCGTCAGCGGCTTCATCTCCACGACCGATGGCCTGCTGCTGCCTGTCTTCGGAACGGAGATCTTCACCGGCTCGTTCGCGGGAACCCGCCCGGCGGATCGCCCCGACTACGTCATCCAGCCGGGCGACCAGGTCGTGATCAACCTGTACGGCGCGGTCAACACCGGCGGGATTCAGGTCGTTGACGCCGGCGGCAATGTGTTCATCACCGGCGTCGGGCCCGTGCATGTCCTGGGGGTGACGGCGGGCTCGCTGCAGAGCGTTGTCTCATCCCGGATCCGCGAGATTTTCACCAGCGCCGTCGGAGTCTACGCCACGGTCAACCAGGCCGGCTCCATCGGCGTCTACGTCAGCGGCAATGTGGCCCGCCCGGGACGCTATCTGGGGGGCGCCCGTGACAATGTCCTATTCTTCCTGTCGCAGGCCGGCGGCATCGACGCCTCGCGCGGCAGCTTCCGCAACATCACCGTTCGTCGCAACGGGCAGCTCCTCGCCACCTTCGACCTCTACGACTTCCTGTTGAGCGGGCACACCAACGAACTTCATTTCGAGGACGGCGACGTGGTGTTCGTCGCTCCGCGCGGGGCCATGGTCGGCGTGACCGGCAATGTGCGCAGCGCCTTCGCCTTCGAAGCGCCGGCCGGAACCGGACGCATGACGGGGGCGGACCTGCTGCCGCTCGTCCGTCCCGAGCCCACCGTCAGCGGCGCCGCGCTCCGCGGCTATCGCGACGGAGCCCCGAAAGCCGCCTACTTCACGCTTCCGGACTTCTCTCGCGTGGTCCTGGCTGACGGCGACCATGTGGAGTTCCGTTCCGACGCCTTCATCGACACGGTCACAGTGCTCGTGCAGGGTCATATCAAGAGTCCCTCGGTGCAGGTGCTTCCGCGCGGGGCGACACTGAGCCAGCTGCTTGCCCGCATCCCGCTGGAGGGCACCGACGTCGAACCGCGCTTCGTCCACGTGCAGCGTGCCGAAGTCGCCGCCGAGCAGAAGCGCGCGATCCAGGATGCGCTGTTCAACCTGCAGAAGCAGGTTCTGACAAACTCGCCGGCGACCACAGCCGCAGCCCAGCTGGCGACGGCCCAGTCGACGCTGGTCAATCAGTTCGTCGAACGGGCTGAGAGTGTTCAGCCCGACGGCAATGTCGCAGTCTACAGCAACGGGCAGTTCCAGGACCTGCGCCTGCAGGATGGAGACGTCGTCATCCTGCCCGACCGGACGGACGTCGTCATCGTCGCCGGGGAAGTGCTCAACCCCGGGGGTCTGGCCCATGCCAATGACCTGACCCTGAAGGGCTATATCGACCGCGCCGGCGGCTTCGCCTCGCATGCCAACAAGAGCAAGTTCGTGCTTCGCCACCGCGACGGCAGCGCCGAGGTGGTCGATGGCAATGCGCGGCCGACCCCCGGCGACGAGATTGTCGTCCTGCCCAAGGTGGGATCGACTTACCTGCAGTTCGCCATCGACATCAGCCAAGTGCTGTTCCAGCTGGCTCTGACCACGGCCACGGTGATCCGGCTCTAATCCAGAGCCTCGGGCTCAGCGCCAGGGCTTTCGGGCTCGCGAGACGGCGGCCAGGGTGACGCTCTCGTCCTCGAGGGTGAGGTTCGGGTTGTAATAGGGATCCGCCTGCAGGACCGCGCCCCACCGCTCCCGCATGCGCCTGGCCTCGGCCGCAAACCGTGCGTCGGCGCCGGCGGCCTTGTCGGAACCACGCGTGGCCGACTCCAGGTGCATGAGCCGCGCCTGCGGGGTCCAGATGGTGCGATAGCCCTTCTGGGTGAGGCGCAGGCACAGGTCCACGTCATTGAAGGCCACGGGAAAGGCCTCCTCGTCGAAACCGCCCACCTCGTCGAACTTGGATTTCTCGACAGCCATGCAGGCGGCGGTCACCGCGCTTGCCTCGCGGCCCAGCAACAACCGGTTCTGCGGGCCGGGGGCCCCGCCGGGAGCCCCACGGAACTCGTGCCCGGCCACTCTCTGGGGCCCCACGCCCAGAACGATTCCGGCATGTTGGGTCCTGCCGTCGGGATAGAACAGCTTGGCGCCGACGGCGCCCACCGAGGGGTCGACCGCCAACGCCGCCATGGCCTTCAACCAGTCCGGCTCGGCCACCATCACATCGTCATTGACGAAGACCAGCAGGCGCGCACTCGACGCGGCCACAGCGGCATTGTTCAGAGCCGAGAAGTTGAACGGCGCGTCGATCCGCATCACGCTCACGCGCGGCGTCGAGGCCAGCCGATCAAGCACATGCAGGGCTCGCGCTGAGCGGCTGCCGTTGTCGATGACGCAGACCTTCAGAGCCGGATAGTCGGTCTGCTCCAGCATGCCGGCGACGCAGGCCTCGAGCAGGCCCGGTCTGTCGCGGGTGGGAATGATGGCCAACACCTCCGGCGCGGGATCAGGCAGGGGTCGGTGTACGATGAGGTGCCCTCGCGGACCTGGCTCGAGCCGGGCGCTGCGGCCGGTCCGATCCAGATGTTCGTAGACCACCCGCACGCGCGCGGGATCGACCTTCGCCCCCGCGCTTTGCGAAAAGCTGTTGCCCCCGGGGTAGATCCGCCAGTGGTAGAGCACGTGCGGGATGTGCAGGATCGGACCCCGCCCCGCCTCGACGACGCGTAGCACCAGATCGTGATCCTGCGCTCCGTCCAGACCCGGGCGCAGGCCGCCCAGTTCGCGCAGCAGATCCAGCCGGACCGCGAAGGCGTGGTTGACGTAGTTCTGGGCCAGCAGGCGCTCCCGGTCGAGTTCGGGCTTGAACACGGGGGCGGAGCGGTGTCCGTCGGCGTCCAGCGTGTCCTCGTCCGAATAGACCGCCACCGCGTCCGGCCGTTCTGCGAAGGCGGCTCCGATCATCGCCAGCGCATGCGGGGCCAGCGTGTCGTCGTGATCCAGGAAGAGAGCGACGTCGCCTTCCGCGAGGGCCAGGGCCGCATTGCTGGCCGCTCCGACCCCGCCGGACGCGGGCAGCGTGACCGTTCGGATGCGCCTTTCGCCATCGAGGCCCCGCAGGAGGCGCCGGACCTCCTCCGAGGCCGAGCCGTCGTCGGCGACGCAAAGCACCCAATCGTCGTAGATCTGATCGCGCACGGACTGAATCGCGGCCCGCAAATACGCGGGCTTGGGATCACGGACAGGCAGGATGATCGAGATGCGTGGGAGACCGGGCATCCCGGCCAGCCAGGCGCGGATCCTGCCCTCGTCCGCGGGCCCGGGCTCGTTGCGGCCGATCCAGGCCTCGTAGGCGCGGCTATCGGGAGCGGCGGCGCGGCGCTCGGTGGGAGGCCACACCACCTTCAGCGCCTCTGTCGTGGCCATGCCGGCGCTGCGGAGCGCGTGGACCAGACCATCGCGGCTGACCGGGCTTACGTCCAGGTGGTCCGGCGCATGGCCGTCGTTGTCGATCCGGTAGACCCGCGCCCAGCAGGCTTTGCCGCAAAGGGAGATCAGGCCTGGCTTGCCCGGACCGATCTCGGCCGCCGTCATGCCTCCGCCGCCGGCCGCAAAGGTCACGACGACGGCGCTGACGTCATCGGAGCGGATCAGCACCCGGTCCGGCCAAACGGGCGGCTCGCTGCCGTCCCGGGCCTGGAAACGGAACTCCGCTCCGTCCTGATGCTCCCTGCGCAGGGACACGCCGGTCCGATTCCAGGAGAGCGAGGCGAGCCGTCCCTTGACGTCGAACAGGTCGGCCCAGGCGCAGATGCCCTGCAGACCAAAGATCGCCGCCGACCTGAGGGGGGGCGATGGCAGGTCGTCGACGAACCCGGCCGGGTCGCGCCGCCACTTGCGCCAACGCGAGCGCAGTCTGCCGGTCCAGGCCTGCAGGTCCATCATGCCGGCGGCGTGGGAAAAGCGTGAGCTTCGCGCCGCAACTCGACGAGCCGCTTCCTGGCCGCATGCGCCAACGCCAGGCGGCGCTCAGGCTGATCCATCAACTCCACGATCGCGCCGGCCCAGGCCCGCGGCTCCATCGGCAGCAGCAGCCCATCCACGCCGTCGCGCACGAAGCTCGAGAACGGCGGCGCCTGCACGTAGATACCGGCCGCGCCCAGCCGCGCCGCATCGAACACTTTGACCGGAGCCCGCGCCTGGTTGACGGCGCACGCAACAAGCGGAGCCAGGGCGATCGCCGCCTTGGCGCCGCGCTGGCGGTCCAGAAAGACCGGCCATGGCGTTTCGGGAGTGACCGTGATGTTGGGACGGCCCTTCAGGTCCGAGCGAAGAGCCGCGCCACCGGCCATTTCGACCTCGATCGCGGGATCGATGTCCTGGAGCAGCCTGGCGACATCCGCGACGACCCGCCGTTCCCGTCCGTGAACGTCGCCGCCGTGGTAGACCACCCGCCGGGGCGGGGAAGGCGATGGCTCGGGGGGATCAGCCTCCGGCAGCGGCTCGACCACCACCGGGTGCGCCATGGCGTAGCGTTCAGCCAGGACAGGCGTCGACACCCAGAGCTCGCTGGCCAGCCCGCTAAGCCGATCGACATGCTCTCCGAAGTGACGGGCGACCTTGCCCCTGGTGGGCAGGGGAAGCTCGGGATCGCGCATCATCTCGGGAAGATCGTCGTCCATGAAGAACGCCACCCTGGCGAGGCGGCCGCGCACCGCAGACAGCGCGTCCAGCCACGGCGCGGACGCGTATCGGCACAGGATGACGAGCAACGCCTGGGGCCCATCTGGCGAAAGGAGCCCACAGCGCCCCGGAGAGGACTGGATTTCCACGATCTCACAACGCACAGAAGGGTCCAGGCGGGGGCGAAGATAATAGTCGGTCGAGGCATTCGGCCCCCGCTGCAGCACGAGGATCGCGTCATGCCTGCGCTGAGGATAGCGCGCGCCAGGAACGACCATCCGGGGCTTCGTTCGCGCCAGACTGAGGGTCCGGCCGGTGAGCTCCCGCGCCTTGCGCATTCTGGCCGAAAGGCCCAACGGTGCCATATCTGCTCGAACCGAATGCAACGAAGTTCTGGGCTGATCCCCGACGCCCGACAGTCGGGATAGCACACATGCTTCGCCGAGCCAGCCCCGACACCGATACCGCCGTCGCCACTCCGGATCGACCTCTTCGGTTCGGCGTGCGCTCGATCGGCATCGCGCTGAAGGCGCGCCGGCTGGAACGTTTCCTGGGCGGCCGCTACCGGTTCGAGTTCCTGCCCCCGGGCTTCCCCGCACCGAAAGGCATGGACGGTCTGGCCGGCTGGGGCGTGAAAGGCACGGCTGGGCCGGAGGCCCGTCGTCGCCAGCTGCCCTATCTGGCCCTGGAAGACGGCTTCCTCAGCACCGCAGGCCTCGGCGGCCGCAGGGACCCGGCGCTCAGCCTCACCGCCGACATCGTGGGAATGCACTACGACGCCTCCCGGCCATGCGAACTGGAAGGCCTGATCCAGGACGGAGGAGCCTCCGGCCAGGACCTGCTGGAGGCGGGCCGTCTGATCGGACTGATGCGCCGTTGGCGCCTGGGCAAATACAACGGCGCGCCGGACGTGGCGGCGGATGATCCCGTGTTCGCCGATGGGCCTCCCGTGATCGTCGTGGATCAGATCCGCGGCGACCGGTCGATCGCTGGCGGCGGCTGTGGACCGGAGACCTTCGAGGCCATGCTCGACGCGGCCCTGGCCGAGAACCCCGGATCGAAGGTGATCGCCCGCGTCCACCCCGTGGAGGGCAAGGGCGGGCGGCGAGGGCATCTGCGGCCGCTGGCGGCGGCGCGGGGGGTGGCGGTCTTCGACCGCGACGTTAGCTGGATGTCGCTGGCCAGCGGGGCCAAGCGCGTCTACGTGGCCACCAGCATGGCCGGCCTGGAGGCGCTGATCGCCGGCGCGCCGGTCACCTGTTTCGGCATGCCGATCTACGCGGGCTGGGGCTTGACCCGGGACCGATCGCACTGTTCCCGGCGCACCGCCCGTCCCTCGCTGGAGGCGCTGGTGGCGGCGATCTACCTGCGTTACGCCCGTTATCTCAGCCCGCTGGACGCCAGTCCCTGCTCCGCCCTGGATGTGGCGCGCCTGCTGGCGGCGCGGCGGCGGCGTGACAGCGAGTCGGAGGGCGTAAGCCACATCCTCGGCGTCCAGCGATGGAAGGACTTCCACGTCCGGCCCTTCGTCCAGGGCGATCGCTCGACCGTGACCTACACCATGAGCGCGGATGTCGCGCTCGAGCGTCAACGGCGACAGGGGGGACGAATCATCGTCTGGTCCTCACGCGAGCCCGACGATCTGGCGGAGCGGTGCGAGGCGCAGCGAGCGACGCTCGTGCGTATGGAGGACGGCTTCCTCCGTTCGGTCGGGCTGGGGGCGAACCTGGAGCCTCCGTCTTCCCTCGTGCTCGACAGCCGCGGGGTCTATTATGATCCAGGCCGGCCGAGCGATCTGGAGCACCTGCTGCAGACCGCGGAGTTCGATGCGGACGTCCTGGCCCAGGCGGCCGCGCTGCGGCTCCAGATCGTGGAGCGCCGACTCAGCAAGTACAACGTCGGATCGGCCGCGACGGGAGCGCCTTTCGCGGAGGCCGGCGATCGGCTGCGCGTGCTGGTCCCGGGCCAGGTCGCCAACGACGCCTCCGTCCGGCGCGGCGGCGGACTGGTGAAGGACAATCTCGGCCTGCTGGAGGCGGTCCGGGCGGCTCGTCCCGACGCATTTATCGTCTACAAGCCCCACCCGGACGTCGAGGCGGGACTGCGTCCGGGCGCAGTCGATCCGGTCCGCGCCCTGGCCCTCGCGGATTCCATCGCCCCTCGGACATCGATCGCCCATTTGCTGGAAGAGACGCAGGAACTGCACACCCTGACGTCCCTGGCGGGGTTCGAGGCTCTGTTGAAGGGATTGAACGTTGCAACCTACGGCCTTCCCTTCTATGCGGGCTGGGGACTGACTGAGGATCGTGAGGTCTGCCCCCGGCGCAGCCGCCGTCTTCAGCTCGATGAACTGATCGCAGCGGCGCTCGTTCTCTATCCGAGATACGTCGATCCTGCCTCAGGATGGCCATGCGAAGCGATGGATGTGGTGAACTATCTGTCCTTTTCGCTTCTCCGCGCAGACCCAGTCGGTCTAATAAAGAAAAGTCGGAGTCGCGGGCTTGCGCAGCGCTGGTTCCGACGGCGACGGACGTAGGAGGGACTGGGGCAGTTGAACGAGGGAGGCTGGATCGAACGCAATGTCCGGAACGGGCGCTTCGATTCCGCCTCGGTCACGCGCCCCCCAAGAGGGGCGCCCGTTGGCTTGAGGGGATAACGGTATGACCTCGGTGTTGCACGGCGTCCTTGGCGACCGCGAAGCAGAAGGCCATGCGCGGGCCCGCCGGCGGCGCGTGTATCGTCGCGATGGCCTCATTGGCGGCCCGATCCGCGGACGGCACTATCTGTTTCTGCGTGGTCCTTTCGGCTCATTTTTCGCTCAGGTCGCCGATCAGCTCGATCAGGCGGGCTTCAAGGTCAGCAAGGTCGTGTTCGATGGCGGCGACCTGTCGGACTGGGGCTTCTTCCGGCCGTCCGTCGCCTATCGCGACAAGGAAGAGGCCTGGCCTGGCTGGATCGACCGGTTCATCGGCGATCGAAAAGTCACCGACTTGGTCGTCTTCAATGACTGCATCGAGGTCCACATGGCCGCGATCACCGCGGCCAAGCGGCGGGGCATCCGCGTGCATGTGTTCGAGGAGGGCTACTTCCGGCCCCGCTGGATCACGCTCGAAAGCGACGGGGTGAACGCCTACTCCCCATGTCCCCGCGATCCCAGCTTCTACCGGGATCATGGCCAGCCGCTGACCCGCGCTGCGGTCGGGGAGAATGAGGTGGGCAAGCCCACCACCGGCCTGATCCTGCGCGCCATCGGGCACTATGTGCACAAGGTCTTCCTGGCGCCCGCCTTTCCGAGGCGGCGTAATCCGTTCGCCCTGCCCGTCTTCGACCAGATCGTGGGTTCGATCGCGCGCTACGCCAAGAACCAGATCACGCGGCGGGCTGTGGCCAAGAAGGCGGCGTGGCTGACCAGTTCACCTCAGCCCTACTTCATCGCCCTGATGCAACGGGCCGGCGACAGTCAGCTCTGGCAGCACTCCAGCTATACCAACGAGAGTTTCGCCGCCGACGTGATCGAGAGCTTTTCCAGGCACGCCAGCCCGGATGCGCGGCTGGCCTTCAAGCTTCATCCGCTCGACCCGGGACTGGTGGACTACGAGCGGATGGTGGAGCGGCTGGCCAAGGCCCATGGAATCGAGGCGCGGGTGGTTTTCCTCGACGGCGGCGAACTCAACACGCTGGCGCGCGGCGCCCAGGGGGCGGTGACCATCAACTCCACCGCCGGGCTGGCCACCATCGGGTTCGGTTGTCCGACCAAGGTGCTCGGGCGCGCTGTCTACGACATCGAAGGCTTGACCGATCGCAAGCCACTGAGCCTGTTCTGGGCCAGTCCGGACGCCCCGGACAACGACCTGTTCCTGCGGTTCCGCCACGTGATCATGGAGCGCACGCAGATCAACGGCGCCTTCTACACGCTCTCCGGCGTCAAGATGGCGGTGGCCACCTCTGCAGAGCGACTGAGCGCGCCCGCCTGATCGGTCGCCAGAGGACAGCGGCCCGATGAGTGGCGAACGCGTCCACCCAGGCGACGGTGTCTCACAGCCGCAACTGCTGACGTCCGCCCGGTGCTGGCGCACCGCGCGAGCCGGCAGGGTCAGTTTCCTGACGGACGGCGCCGCGATCTTTGCGGCCGCGATCTCGGCCATCCGCAAGGCCCGGCGATCGATCCTCCTGCTCGGCTGGAGCTTCGATCCCAGGACCCGCCTTCAGCCGGACCCCCATGAGACTGAGGACGCCGCCGACGAGATCGGCAATGTCCTCAAGGCCCTGGCCCGGCAGCGTCCCGAGCTCGACATCCGGATCCTGATCTGGAAGTCGGCGCTGCCGATCAGCGCCACCCAGCAGTTCTTTCCCCACCGGGCGCAGGGCTGGTTCCACGGCAGCCCCATCCGTTTCCTGCTCGACTCCAGCGTCCCCTACGGGGCCTGCCATCACCAGAAGGTGCTGGTCGTGGACGACAATGTGGCCATGAGCGGCAGCCTCGACTTCTGCCCGGACCGCTGGGACACGCCGGCGCATCTGGACCGCGACCCACGCCGGATCATGCCTGGCGGCAAGCACCACCCTCCCCGGCACGAGGTCATGATGATGGTGGACGGCCCGGCCGCCCGGATGCTGGGCGATCTGGCGCGCACCCGCTGGATGAGGGCTGCCCGGCACGCCATCGCCCCGCCGCCGGACATGGAGGCTTCCGATCACTGGCCGATGTGGCTGCCGCCGGACATGGAGGACGTGGATGTCGCGGTGGCCCGCACCGAACCGGCTTGGCGCGGCCAGCCGGAGGTGGCCGAGGTCGAGGCCCTGCACCTGGCGTCGATTCTCGCGGCGCGGCGTTCGATCTACCTGGAAAACCAGTACTTCACCTCTCCCCTCATCGGAGAGGCCCTGGCCCAGAGCCTGACGCAGGCCCAGGGCCCCGACATCGTCCTGGTCTCCACCCGCAACAGCCCGAGCTACTTTGACCAGCTGACCATGGATCGCACCCGCGCCGATCTGCTCGAAAGGCTGAAGGCGGCCGATGCGCATGGCCGCCTGAGGGCCTATTCGCCCTGCACCGCCGCCGGGCGGTCGATCATCGTGCACTCCAAGGTGACGGTCATCGACGACCGGCTGGTCAGGATCGGTTCAGCCAACCTCAACAACCGCTCTGGCGGTTTCGACACGGAATGCGATGTCGCAATCGAAGCTCGGACCGACGAGCAGTCGGAAGCAATCGCGCGCCTGCGGGCGCAGCTGATCGGACACTTCGCAGGAGCCGCGCCGGGGGACGTCGAGGTGCTGATCCGCGAACAGGGCCTCGCCAACGCCCTCGAGCGCCTGGCCGACCGGAGCGCGGGACGGCTGACTCCGATCGAGGGCGCCAGGCCCGGCCCAATCGGCGCCCTGATCTCCGCCTACCATCTTGGCGATCCGCAGGATCCGGCCGATTCCTGGCGGCCGATCCTTCGACGCAGACGCCTCAGGGCCGACGTGAAACGCATCGCCCTCGCCGCCGGATCGTCAACTTCGCTGATTGATCCTGAAATCGACGACTAGCGGCAGATGGTCCGACGCCTTGCGCGTCAGGGCGTTGCGCGGAGCGTGTACGCCGGTGACGGTGATCGAGCGGCTGACGAACATGTGGTCGATCCGCAGCATGGGCAGCCGCGCCGGAAACGTCGGCAGCGCGCGTCGGCGCGCTCCGATCTGTACGTCCTTGAGGCGCTCGGCCAGCCGTCGATAGGCGGCGTGCCGCGCCGTGGCGTTGAAGTCGCCGAGCAGGATGGCCGGGTCGGTGCACTCGGGATGGCCCAGCCACTCCGGGCTGAGCAGGGCGGCCGCCTGGGCGCGCTGCTCATGAGGCACCAGGCCGAGATGGGTGTTGACCACGTCCAGCTCGTCCCCGCCCAGCTGGATCTTGACCCACAGCGCGCCCCGAGGCTCAAGCCCCCGGACGGCCCTGGAGGTCGGCAAAGGGCCCGCGCGCTGCAGGCGGAGCGGAAACGCGCTCAGGATCGCGTCGCCGTAGCGCTCCTCCTCCACCTGGAAGGCGGCGTGGAAGTGGAATCTCATGCCGAGCAGCTCGGCGATGGCGTGGGCCTGGTCGATCCCGCCCGTGCGGGCGCGCCCGACATCCAGCTCCTGCAGCGCGACGATGTCGGGCCGGCTCTGGGCGATGACCCTGGCCGTACGCTCCAGGTCGAGCGCGCCGTCCATGCCGACGCAGCGGTGGACGTTGTAGGTCAGGATGCGTGGCATCGGCCCTGGCATAGACCCTGGACGCACCCCTGCGAAGGCGCCGCGCGGCGCCGGCCGGAGGATGTTGCGGTCCTGGGGCCCCTACGTGCGCGAGCGGAACGGATCGGCCGGGAAAACGCCCAACAGCTCGAAGCGCTCGCAGAAGAATTTCAGCTCATCGATGGCCAGGGCCAGCCCCCGGTCCTCGGGCCGGCCCTCCACCTCGGAATAAAACACCGTGGCGCTGAAGCTGCCGCCCTCCATGTAGCTTTCCAGCTTGGTCATGTTCACGCCGTTGGTGGCGAAGCCGCCCAGCGCCTTGTAGAGGGCCGCCGGCACATTGCGGACGCGGAAGACGAACGCGGTGATGCACTGCTGGGTGTAGGGCGGCCGGGGAGGATTGGCTTCGCCGCTCATCACCAGGAAGCGGGTGGTGTTGTGGCGCTCGTCCTCGACGTCCCTGAGCAGGATCTCCAGACCGTAGATCTCGGCGGCCAGCGCCGGCGCGATCGCCGCCCGCGTCGGGTCGGGCGCGAGGGCGAGGGCCTTGGCGGCGCCGGCGGTGTCTCCCACCGCCTCGGTGGCCACCTTCAACCGCCGGATCACCTTGCGGCATTGGCCCAGCGCGATCGCCATGCTGGACACTGTACGGACGTCCTCGAGCCGCGTTGCGGGGTTTGCCATCAGCTGGAAGCTGATCGGCTTGAACTTCTCGCCGATGATCTTGAGTCCCGAGGAAGGCAACAGGGGGTGCACGTCGGCGACCCGCCCGGCGATGGAGTTCTCCACGGGGATCATGCCCAGCGCACACTCGCCGGACTTGACGGCCTCGAACGCCTCTTCGAACGTCGCGCAGGGGCGCGGCTCGTGGTCGGGGAAATAGACCCGGCAGGCCTCATGGCTGTTGGCTCCAAGGTCTCCCTGGAAAGCGATCCTCTTGCTCGCGGTCATAATGCCTCCACCGCCGCGCGGGCGGCCTCGAGATCTCCGGGGGTATCCACTGAAATCGGCGCCCGGTCGATGACCGCCGCCCAGATCGACAGGCCGATCTCCAGGGCGCGCAGCTGTTCCAGTTTCTCGCGGCGTTCCAAAGGCGAAGGCGCCGCCGCGTTGAACCGCTCCAGCGCCGCCCGCCGGTAGCCGTAGACACCCACGTGCCGCCAGACCGCTCCTTCGCCATAGAGGGTCGAGCGGGTGAAATAGAGCGCCCTGCCTCTCCTGCCGCCCTCGCTCATCGCCAGGACGGCCTTGACCACGTCCGGATTGCCCCGGTCGCCGGGCCCGGACTCCGGCGCCACAGCCGTGGAGATGTCGCAGCCGGGTTCTTCGGCCAGAAGCGAGGCGCAGGACGTCAGCACCTGGGGATCCACGAAGGGCATGTCGCCCTGCAGATTGATCACCACGTCGTACTGTCCGGCGGAATCCAGCACCCCGAGAGCCGCCAGGATCCGGTCAGATCCCGACGGAAGCGACGGGTCGGTGAGGACCGCGCGTCCGCCGGCGCGCTCGACCGCCTCCGCGATCTCCGCGTCACCGGCGGCGACGGCGACGGGCCCGACACCGGCCGCCTGGGCCTGACGCAGCACCCGCACGATCATCGGCAGTCCGCCGATGTCCGCCAGGGGCTTGCCCGGAAGCCGGGTCGCGGCCATGCGCGCTGGGATGACGATGATGGGGTTCATGTCGTGATCTAACCGGCGCCGCCCAACGCGCCGCAGGTTCAAATCCCCGCCAGGCCACTCGCCGTCAAGAGGCGGCCGATGCCGGAGCGGCGTTCGCTTCGCCGGATTGGAAGTTGGCCCATCTCCAGGCCGTGTCGATCACGGCGTCGATGTCCGTCCACCTGGGCGTGAACCCCAGCTCCCGCATGGCCAGGCTGGGGTCGGCCACCAGCTCGGGCGGGTCGCCCGCCCGACGGGGCGCGTGGCGGACCGGCACCGGCCGACCGGTCACCCGGCCCACCGCGTCGATGATCTCCTGGACAGAGAAGCCGCGACCGGTCCCCAGGTTGAATGCCGCGGTCACGCCTCCCCGCTCGAGGTATCGCAGGGCGCCGACGTGGGCGTCGGCCAGATCGCAGACGTGGATGTAGTCGCGGACCGCCGTTCCGTCAGGGGTCGGATAATCCCTGCCCATCAGATCGAACGTCGGAATCTGCCCCTTCACCGCCATCAGCGCCCGCGGAATCAGGTGGGTTTCCGGCTCGTGCATCTCGCCGATCCCGGCGGTCGGGTGGGCGCCGCAGGCGTTGAAATAGCGCAGGCAGACCGAGGTCATTCCGTACGCCGCGGCATAGTCGCCCAGAGCCTCCTCGATCATCAGCTTGGTGCGGCCATAAGGATTGATCGGGGCCTTCGCGGCCGCCTCGGTGATCGGCTGGCGCTCGGGCATGCCGTAGACGGCCGCCGTGCTCGAGAACACGAAGCGGCTGATGCCGCACTCCCGCGCCGCATCCATCAGGGTCAGGGCGCCGCTGACGTTGTTGTCGTAATAGCGGTCCGGCTTCTGCACCGACTCGCCGACCGAGATCAGCCCGGCGAAGTGCATGACCGCCGAGGGCTTGCACCTCCGCATCGCCTCCAGCAGCCGGTCGCGATCGCGGATGTCCCCCTGCTCCAGCGGACCGAAACGCACCAGCGACTCAAAGCCGTGGCTGAGGTTGTCGTAGGTCACCGGCAGGTAGCCGGCCTCCTCGAGGGCGGCGCAGGCGTGGCTGCCGATGTAGCCGGCGCCGCCGGTCACCAGGACGCAGGGTCGGCCGCTGTCGGAAGTGGAATCAGGCATGAAGAGTGGCTCGGTCAGGAACGGAATGGCGCGTGGGCGAAGCGTAGCAGGTTCGCGGCTCCCGGGGCGCCGAAAGGGGTTCCGGCAGCGATCAGAATGCGGCCCCCAGGCCGGGTCATGCCCAAGGAAACGGCGTTCTCTACCGCCGCGCTGGTCATCTCGTCCAGGTTTCGGGGGTCCACGGCGACCCGCGGCTCCAGCCCCCAGACCAGGGTCAGCCGATGGGCCGTGCGGACGTTGGGTGTCAGGGCGAGCACCGGCTGTAATGGCCGTTCGCGGGCCATGCGCCGGGCCGTGGCGCCGGTGGCCGTGAAGGCCACCAGGCAGGAGGTCGAGGTCGCGTCCGCCGCCCGCCGGGCGGCGGCCACCAGTGCGTCGGTGTCGGCGTCCTCGAAGGCGTCGCCCTCCGCGGCCATAAGCGACGGCCAGCGGGGATCGCGCTCCACCCGGGTCATGATCCGGTCCATCATGGCCGCGGCCTCGATCGGATAGTCTCCGGCGGCGGTCTCTCCGGATAGCATCAGGGCGTCGGCGCCCTCGTAGACGGCGTTGGCCACGTCCGAGACCTCGGCCCGCGTCGGACTGGGCGAGTGGGTCATGGAATCCAGCATCTGGGTGGCCACGACCACGGGCGTTCCCCGCGATCGCGCGGCGCGGACCAGGTTGCGCTGGACGATGGGGACCTCTTCCGGCGGCAGTTCCACCCCCAGATCGCCGCGGGCCACCATCAGACCGTCGGACAGGTCCAGGATTTCGTCCAGGTGATCCAGCGCCGAGGGCTTCTCGATCTTTGCCATCACCGCCGCCCGTCCATCCACCAGCCGCCTGAGCTCGGCCATGTCCTGCGGGTGCTGGACGAACGAAAGGGCGATCCAGTCCACCCCAAGCCGCAGGGCGAAG
>FTDU01000752.1_pt1 | contig 26371 bp, 22 predicted proteins | sample 1640041 | NCBI WGS metagenome assembly FTDU01 (sample SAMEA3914816, study PRJEB12502) | metagenome | biome: forest; material: soil | place: USA | collected 2011-09-16 | depth 0.3 m | reverse complement strand
TCGCCGAACACGTCGCGCTGGCGGGTCTTGACCGAGGTGTTGCCGCCGCCGTGCAGCACCAGCTTCGGGTCCCGGCCGAGCAGCCGGGCCGTGTAGGTGCGCAGCGCCAGGTCCTCGCCCACACCCTCAGCGGCATAGCGTTCCACCGCCGCGCTGGCGTCGGCGTCGCTCCACAGGTTCTGAACGCCCGCGCGCGGGCTCATGCCGCCTGCTCCTCGCCGCCGAAGAGTGCCTTGAGGCCCGCTTCAGAAGCTGCGCAGACGCCGCGCTCGGTGATCAGGCCGCTGACCAGCCGCGCCGGGGTGACGTCGAAGGCGTAATTGGCCGCGTCGCTGCCTTCCGGCGTCAGGCGCACCGTCTCGGGGCGGCCGTCCTCGGTCAGGCCGGAGATGTGGGTGACTTCCCGGGCCGAGCGCTGCTCGATGGGGATGTCGCGCACCCCGTCGGCGATCCGCCAGTCGATGGTCGAGGAGGGCAGCGCCACATAGAAGGGAACGCCGTTGTCGAAGGCGGCCAGGGCCTTCAGGTAGGTGCCGATCTTGTTGCAGACGTCGCCGGCGCGGGTGGTGCGGTCCGAGCCGACGATGCACAGGTCGACCTCGCCGTGCTGCATCAGATGGCCGCCGGCGTTGTCGGCGATGACGGTGTGGGGCACGCCTTCATTGGCCAGTTCCCAGGCGGTGAGGCTGGCGCCCTGGTTGCGCGGGCGCGTCTCGTCCACCCAGACATGGACCGGCAGCCCCTCACGATGGGCCTTGTAGATGGGGGCCAGCGCCGTTCCCCAGTCCACAGTGGCCAGCCAGCCGGCGTTGCAATGCGTCAGCACGTCGATGCGCGCCTTGCCCGGGCTCGCGGCCTTGCGGATCAGCTCCAGGCCGTGCCCGCCGATCGCCTCGCAGACGGCGACGTCCTCGTCGGCGACCAGGGCGGCTTCGGCATAGGCGGCGTCGCGGCGTTCGGCTGGCGGCAGTCCGATCAGCCGGCGGCGCATCCGTTCCACCGCCCAGCGCAGGTTCACCGCCGTTGGGCGGGCGGCGCTGATGTGTTCGCCGGAGGTTTCGAGCGAGGCGTCCGACGGGTCCTCGGCCATGGCCAGGGCCACGCCATAGGCGGCCGCGGCGCCGATCAGCGGCGCGCCCCGCACCACCATGTCGCGGATGGCGGCGGCGGCCTCGTCGGCCGAGCGGAGCGTGACGAGCTCGAAGCGGTGGGGCAGCAGGGTCTGGTCGATGACGTCGATGCCGGCCCCGTCCGCGTTCAGCCAGATGGTTCGATAGTCCTGGCCCAGGGCCCGCATGCAACTCAGCTCGCCGTTACTGTCCCGTCGCCTATAGCCCGTGCATCACCAGCAGCGCCACCGCCTTGCCGAGGGAGCCCAGGAGCAGCACGCCGGTCGACAGCGCCTGCAGGCCAAAGCCGGGCCCCCGCTTGGTGGGGTCCTGCACATAGCTGATGGCGTAGAGCAGGCGCCCGACGATCCACACCACCCCGATGGCCGCGGCGATCGGTCCGCTCCAATAGTAGGCGAACAGCCAGAGGGACGGCAGGAAAAGCGGCAGCCATTCCAGAGTGTTCAACTGCACGCGGTAGGCGCGCTCGAATTCCGGATGGCCCGTCACCGCAGGGGCGACGATCTTGTGCTTTACCCTGAAGCCGCCCACTCGGATCGCTATCCAGAAGTAGACCAGCAACGCCGCCAGGGTGACGACGACGACCAGGTTGTCGACTTGCATTGCAGGCTCCTTGAAGCTTCGGCGCAACGCGGAGCTTGCCACGGGGCGCCCTCTCTGGCGAGGGTCCCAGCAGGAGTCTTAATCATTTGATAACCATAGTTTTCCTAGGTTCTCCTGGGCGCTGGGGCTTGCTTAGTTCTGGCGGGTCGCGCCTTGCGTCCCGCCGAGGAGGCCGTGATGAGCACTGGCGTCGGCGCGGTGAGCGCGCCTGCCAGCCCAAGCCAGAGGCAGCCCTCGCCCGAGCCCGCGGACCGACTGCGCACTCCGTCCGACAAGGCCTTCCAGGTCGCCACCATCAACCAGCGACTCAATTCCCTCGCCAAACAGGCCACACGCGAGCGCGCCGGGCTGGACCTCACCGTCTGAGCAGCGCCTCGATCGACTGGACCAGGATGGCGGCCGCATCCCAGCCCTTGGCGCTCGCCTGCAGCCCCTGCGCCGCGGCGGTGAAGCGCGGCTCGCGGATCCGCGCCACGGCGATCTCGATGTTGCGGCGGTTCAGGGCGTCGGCCCGCAGTGTCAGGCCCGCGCCATGGGCCTCCACCGCCCCCATGTTGAGGAACTGGTCGAGGTTGCCGGCGATCCCCAGCACGGGCTTGCCGGCCAGCAGCGCCTGCGTCGCGCCGGGCGCGCCTCCGTTGCAGACCACGAAGGTGGCGCGAGCCGCGGCGGCCGAACCAGGCAGGTAATCCGCGGTGAAGAGCCGTCGTCCGTCGTCCTGCAGGCCGGGCCGGCCGGCCCGGGACGCCAGGACCGTATAGCCCAGCTCGAGCAGCCAGCCGGAGAGACGCTCCTGGGCGTCGCTGTCGCCCGAGCTGCCCAGGGCCAGGTAGACGACGGGGCGGTCGTCCGGAACAGCCCCCCACCAGTCGGGCCGATCGACCGGAGGGTCCCACGCCACCGGCCCCATCAGCCGCCGTCGCGGGTTCGCCGGCAGGTCGCCGTAGAGGCCGGGGAGATCGGCGAAGAGAGTGATGTCCGCTTCTGTGAAAGCGCGCCGGAGATCGCGATCCAGGCCGCCAAGGCCGCGGCCGGCCATCAGCCGGTGCACCGGCGAGGCGTGCCGCCGGAGCGCCAGCGGTCCCGCGGCCGCGAAAAGCAGGTCGGCGAAAGGCGCAGGCCAGCCTCTGAGCAGATCGATCGTCGGACGCCGGGCTCGCAGGGGCCGATCGGGGCTCCAGTAGGCGTTGGACAGGCTGATGTAGGGGACCTTGGCCAGGCGGGCGCTGGCCGCCAGCGACAGGCGCAGGTCGCCGACGACCACGTCGGGCCGCACGGCCTCGAACAGCGCCAGGTCCTGCTCGACGTAGCGCTCCAGCAGCGCCCGGCTGAACACCGGCTCGCCCCGCGCCAGGCGCTCGGCGAAGGCCTCGGGGGTCTGGGCGTCCAGGTCGATCCAGCGCACCCCCGGCGGCGCAAACCGGCGGTACCGCTCGGGCGCGGCGATGATCGCCCCGTGAGTGTCGCGGGGCAGGGCGGCTGCGAGGGCCAGCGGCCGCGCGGCATGGGCGAGTGTCGAGCCTTCACCGATGAACAGGACGCGCGCCATGACCTTGCTCTAGCCGAGCAAGGCCGCGTTGGGCAGCTCGCTCTAGCCCTTGGGCGCCGCCGGATGGGCAGGGACGGCCGGCGTCGCGGGCGACGCGCGCGGGGGATCGGCCATGGCGTGCATCTGATGGCCCAGGGCTTCCATCTGAGCGCGCACCGCCACCATGGCGTCGTGCAGGGCGATGGCTGTCTTGGCGGTTACGACGGCCTTGGCGTTGGCGTCCGCTACGGCGCGGGCGACTGCGGAATCGATGTCCTGCGGGCTGGCGCCGGGATGGCGCACGGCCTCCTGGATACGCTCCTCCGCCTGGCTGAGGGCCTCGCGGCGGGCGCCGGCCTGCTCGTCCAGCATCGAGTCCAGCGCTTCCAGTTTAGCGTCGAGCCGCTCGATCTGCTCGTCGATGGCCTGGGTCCGCTCGGCCGCGGCGCGCGCTGAAGGGCAGTCCACGTCGCCCGCGGTGTTGGCCCGAACCGACGCCGGCGCGCTCATCGCGACAGCCGCCAGGGCGGCGAACCCTGCCGTCTTGAGGCTCATGGGATGGTCTCCTCCGCCATCGTCCCGCGCCACAGGCGCAGAACGCCACGCCCGAGCTTGCACCCGCCCGGGCCGGCCGTCACATTAAGTCTTGGTCATGAGAGGTCTTGGCCAAGAGCTGGGGCCGGCTCACCAGATGTGCACGCGCTGGTCGGGCTCCAGGTAATAGGCGTCGCCGGCCTTCGCGCCGAAGGCGTCGTACCAGGCGTCGACATTGCGGGTGGGCCCGATCACCCGGAAGAAGCGCGGCGAGTGCGGATCGCTCACCACCTGCTTGCGGATGAAGTCATCGCGAGCCTTGCCGCGCCAAGCCTGCGCCCAGCCCAGAAACACCCTTTGATCGCCCGTGAAACCGTCGATCACGGGGGCGGGCTTGCCGTGCAGCGAGCGATGATAGGCCTCCAGCGCCACGTTGACGCCGCCGAGGTCGGCGATGTTCTCGCCCATGGTCAGGTCGCCGTTGATGTGGGCGCCCTTGACCGGCTCATAACTGGAATACTGCGCGCCCAGCCGCTTGGCGCGCCCCTCGAAGGCCGTGGCGTCCGCCGCCGTCCACCAGTCGCGCAACTGGCCCTTGGCGTCGAGCTTGCGGCCCTCGTCATCGAAGCCGTGGGTGAGCTCGTGGCCTATCACCCCGCCGATGGCGCCGTAGTTGATCGCCGGGTCGGCGGCCGGGTCGAACATCGGCGGCTGCAGGATGCCCGCCGGGAACACGATGTCGCGCAGCGAGCCGTTGTAGGCGTCGTTGGTCTGGGGCGTCATCCCCCAGTCCGAGCGGTCGACCGGCCCCTTCAGGCGGCCGACGTAGAAGCGCCAATCCCACGCTCCTGAACGGCGCACGTCGCCGACCAGGTCGTCCGAGCGGATCACCAGCCCCGAGAAGTCGCGTGGATGGTCGGGGTAGCCGACCTTGATCTGATAGGTGTCGAGCTTCTTCAGGGCCTCGACCTTGGTGTCGGCGCCCATCCAGTCGAGCCGTTCCAGGCGCGCCCGCATCGCCGCCTTTACGTTGGCGACCAGCGCCTCGATCTTGGCCTTGGACGCGGGCGGAAACCAGCGGGCCGAGTAGAGCTGGCCCACGCCGAAGCCCATGTTGCCGAAGCAGTCCACACGGTCGCCCTGGCAGTCGCCGCCGCCCACGGCGCGGATCGCGCGCTTCCACCGAACCGCCTCCGTGGGCTGGCCGGACAGGGTCTTGTCGCGGAACTGGAAGCGGGCCTCCGAGATCGGGCTGGACAGATAGTAGGCGGCGTTGTCGGCGATGGCGAAGGCCTGCCAGGCCTTCAGGACATCGAGCGGCGTCGCCTCGTAGATCGCCGCAATCTTGGGGAAGGCCGACTTCTCCGCCACGATCACCCGGTCGATGTCGCCGAGCCCCGCATCGTCGAAGAACGGTTTCCACGAGAACCCGGGCGTCAGTGCGTCGAGCTCGGCGCGGGTCAGGGGGTTGTAGACCTTGTCGATGTTGCGCTGCTCGGTCCTGGTCCACGACGCCTCGGCGATGGACGTCTCGAACGCCACGATGGCGGCGGCGTTGGCCTCGGGGTCCGGCCATCCGACGAGGCTCAGCAGCTTGGCGACGTAGGCCTGGTAGGCGGTCTTCTGCGCGGCGAAAGATGGCTTCAGGTAGTAATCGCGGTCCGGCATGCCCAGCCCGGACTGGTTCAGGTAGACGGCGTAGCGGGTGACGTCCTTGAGGTCGACATCGGTGGTCAGGTTGAAGATCGAGCCCTCGAAGTCCGCGTTGGTCCGCCCCATCAGGGCGGCCAGCTGGCGGCGGTCGCCGGCGTTGCGCACGGCGTCGAGTTCCGGCGCGATCGGCTTGGCGCCGAGGGCGTCGACGCGGCGCTGGTCCATGAAGGCCTTGTAGAAAGCGCCCATCTTGCCGCCGAGCGCCCTGGGCGCCGCCGGCGCCCTGGCCGCCGCCGCCTCCATCATCGCGTGCAGGCGCTTTTCGGTCATGTCGCTCATCAGCACACGGAGCGAGGTGATCGCCTTGTCCGCGGGGATCTCGGTGCGGTCGAGCCAGGCGCCCGAGGCGTAGCGGTTGAAGTCCTGTCCGGGCTTGACGCCCCGGTCCATGGCGGTGACGTCGAAGCCCCAGGCTCCGTACATCGGCCTGGCTGCGGGCTGGGCGAGCGCCGGCCCCGCCAGGGCCAGCAAGGTCGCGACGATCGAAAGGCAGCGCTTCATGGGTCTCTCCGCCTGGGACGCCAAGACGCTATTAGGCCTTGCCGGCCCTCCGGTCACGGTTGGCGCGGCCGCGCAGGCGCAGGGCGTTCAGTTTGATGAAGCCCGCCGCGTCCTTCTGGTCATAGGCGGTCTTGCCCTCCTCGAAGGGGACCAGTTCCTGGTCGTAGAGGGAATAGGGGCTCTCGCGCCCGATCACCGTGACGTTGCCCTTGTAGAGTTTCACGCGCACCCGGCCGGCGACCATCTCCTGACTCTTGTCGATCAGCGCCTGCAGCATCTCGCGCTCGGGCGCAAACCAGAAGCCGTTGTAGATCAGCTCCGCATAGCGCGGCATCAGCTCGTCCTTCAGGTGGGCCGCGCCGCGGTCCAGCGTGATCGACTCGATTCCGCGGTGGGCGGCGAGCAGGATGGTCCCCCCGGGCGTCTCGTAGACCCCCCTGGACTTCATGCCGACGAAGCGGTTCTCGACCAGGTCCAGCCGGCCCACGCCGTTGTCGTGGCCGAGCTGGTTGAGCCGGGTGAGCAGGGCCGCCGGCGACAGCCGCTCGCCGTCGATGGCGACCGGATCGCCGGCCTCGAAGTCCATGCTGAAGACCTGCGGCCGATCTGGCGCGTCTTCGGGCGAGATGGTGCGCTGGTAGACGAATTCGGGGGCCTCGACGGCAGGGTCCTCCAGCACCTTCCCTTCCGAGGACGAGTGCAGCAGGTTGGCGTCGACGGAGAACGGCGACTCTCCCCGCTTGTCCTTGGCGATGGGGATCTGGTGCTGCTCGGCGAAGGCGAGCAGGGCCTCACGGCTGGGGAAGTCCCACTCCCGCCAGGGGGCGATGACCCGGATGTCGGGCTCCAGCGCGTAGTAGGCCACCTCGTAACGGACCTGGTCGTTGCCCTTGCCGGTCGAGCCGTGGGAAACCGCGTCGGCGCCGACCCTCCGGGCGATCTCGATCTGGGCCTTGGCGATCAGCGGACGGGCGATGGAGGTGCCGAGCAGATACTGGCCCTCGTAGACGGCGTTGGCGCGGAACATCGGGAACACGAAGTCGCGGACGAACTCCTCGCGCAGGTCCTCGATGAAGATGTTCTCCGGCTTGACGCCCAGCAGCAGCGCCTTGTCGCGCGCCGGCCCCAGCTCCTCGCCCTGGCCGAGGTCGGCGGTGAAGGTCACCACCTCGCAGCCATAGGTCTGGACCAGCCACTTCAGGATGATCGAGGTGTCGAGGCCGCCGGAGTAGGCGAGGACGACCTTCTTGGGCGGCGGAGCGGCGGCCATGGCGAGACTTTCGAGGGAGGGCTGACGGGGCCTTAAACGGCGCCGCGACCGGCTGATCAAGGCCGGGGGGCCTTGGAAAGTGCGCTCCGGCTCGCCATCTGCCGTGCCCTCGCCGCCTGTTCAGGCGGTGTTCAACGCCCGGAGCGGATTCCCGTGTCCGGTTTCGCGCCTGGATTTCGCCGCACAGTCGCGCTTATTGGCCGTTTCAAGGGCCCGGTCGGTGTGCGCGGCAGGTCGACCAGGGTGTGCAAAGTTCAATGACGCCAAGGATATTGGTCGCCGCCGCGCTGGTCTTCGCTATCGGGGGCGCAGCCCACGCAGCTGATGACCCCCGCATGCAGACCGAGCTCGACGCCCTGTCCAGGGGCTGGGCGCATGTCAACTACGAGATCAGGGACATGCACGCCGAAGCCGCCGAGGCGCAGGCGCTCGAGGCGCGGGCCGGCGCATTGGCGGCCCAGTACCCCGACCGCGCGGAACCGCTGGCCTGGCAGGCGCTGATCATGCTCTGCGAGGCCGATGCGCGCCACGACCTGAGGTCGCTCGAGTTGGCGCGTGGCGCCCGGCGTCTGCTCGAGCGCGCCGCCCGGATCGATCCGAACGCGCTGGGCGCCGGCGCTATCTACGCCAACCTGGGTGCGCTCTACGCCCAGGTTCCCAGCTTCCCCATTGGCTTCGGCGATCTCGACAAGGCCCGCGCCTATTTCGCCAAGGCGCTGGCGGCCAATCCGACCGGGCTGGACACCAACTACTTCTATGCCGACTACCTCAACCGGCAGGGCCGCCGCGCCGAAGCGATGCAGGCCCTGGACAGAGCCCTTGCCGCCCCCGCGCGTCCAGGCCGGGAGCTGGCGGACCGGGGTCGCAAGTGGGAGGCCTCCGAGCTGCTGGCGAAAATCCGCCGCAAGGAGAAGATCGGGGAAGACACGCAGGGAAAGCCCGACCTCGCCCGGCGCTGACTGGAACTAGCCCCTTCGCAAGCAATGGCGCCGTAGCTAAGGTCCCGCCCCCATGACCCGCGCAGCTCCCATTTCGATCGGCATCTCCGGCGCGCTTGGCCGGATGGGGCAGGTGACCGCCGGGTTGGTGCGCGCCCGCCCCGATATGACCCTGGCCGCCCTGATCGACCAGCCCGCCAAGGCCGGCGAGGCGAGCGGCGGACTCGAACTGGTGTCCGCCGAAGATGCGCTGCCGCTGTGTCAGGTGATCATCGACTTCTCCACGGCCCGGGCCTCGGCCGAGCTGGCCCGGCTCGCGGCCGGGCGGGGCGCACCGGCGCTGGTCATCGGATCCACCGGATTCTCGCCGTCTGACGAAAGGGTGGTGAAGGCCGCCTCCAAGCGCATCGCCATCATCAAGTCCGGCAACTACTCGCTGGGCGTCAATCTGTTGCTGGGCATGGTGGAGCTGGCTTCCCGCGCCCTCTCCGCTGGCGACTTCGACATCGAGGTGTTCGAGGCCCACCACCGGCGCAAGCTCGACGCGCCCTCAGGCACAGCCTTGATGCTGGGCGAGGCCGCCGCCCGGGGCCGGGGAATCGACCTTGCGGCCCACTCGGAGCGGGCGCGCGATGGCATGGCAGGCCCCCGCGGCGAGGGCGCCATCGGTTTCTCGGTGATGCGCGGCGGCGGCATCGTCGGTGAGCACAGCGTGGTGCTGGCCGCCGAGGACGAGATCATTACCTTCTCCCACTCCGCTCGCGACCGCTCGCTGTTCGCCCGGGGTGCGCTCGCAGCCGCCCGCTGGGTGGCGGGCAAGCCGGCCGGCCTCTACGACATGCAGGACGTGCTGGGCCTCAGGTCGCCTAGGGCCTGACCTTGCGCGGCAGGGCGGCGGCTTCCTCGGGCGTCAGCCGGGGGATGCTCTTGATGGTGCAGGGCGTGGAAGAGCCGCCCAGTTCGCGCGCTCTCAGGTCCAGGTCGAGCGGCGTGCAGATCAGGTTATTGCCGCCTGCGGGGATCAGCACGATCCCCTCCTTGCTCAGCAGCGCGGAGCAGCGGAACGCCAGGTCCAGGCGATAGATGTCGTGCACGCCCACCCGCGCATAGATGCGCTGATCGCCGTCGGGCAGGGTGTTCTGCAGCTGGCTCATCTGGAAGCAGCTTCCGGCGGGCGCTGCGATGGCGGACCCGGCCGCGAGCAGGATCGAGCCGGCGATGACGAGGGCTATGGCTTTCACTTGGCGTCCTCCGATGGGCTCCCCCGGCGGAAAGCATTGTAACGTGATCGCCGTCTGAACGGGAGCCTTGCCCTCGCAAGCCTTTGTTTACCGACATTAACCATCCAGGGGGCTAAATCAGTCCGGGAGGCCGGCCATGCGCGTCATGCTGATCAAGGGACGCTCGGCCTACGACGCGCTCAGGATCTTCACCGACGGCCTGGCCGAGGCATTCGCTGCCCGAGGCTACCAGCCCGTGGTCCTGGACGTGCCGGCCGAGCCGGATCTGGCCGCGGCGCTGCGGCGCGAGGCGGCGGTCGGGCCGATAACGCTGGTCCACTCCTTCACCCTGCTGGGCGAGTGGCGCGACGGCGAGGGCCGCACGGTCGGTGAGATCACCGGCGCGCCGCAGGTGATCCAGTTCGTCGACTATCCCTTCACCCACATGCAGCGGCTGGACGGCTGCACCCGCGCCGCCGCCATCCTGACCATCGACGAAAGTCACGTCGAAGCCATCAACTCCGTATACGGAGCGGATCACTTCGCGCACGTTGGGTTCTGCCCGCACGCCGCGATCGGTCAGCCCGCGCCGCGCGAGGCCGACGCCGGGGCCTTCGCCGACGCGCGCGACATCCCGATCCTGTTCTGCGGCACTTTCTACAAGCCCGATACGCCGCCGTGGGCCGCCCAGGAGGCGCGCATCCGCAGGATCTTCGAGGGCGCCGTCGAACTCGCCCTCGCCGCCGAGTGGATGCCGGCGCTCGAGGCGCTGGACCAGTCCATGGCCGGCGCAGGGTTGAACCCGGCTGATCCGTCTCTGGCCGGCTTTCGCAAGAACGCCACCTTTGTGCACGAGCACGTGCGCGCCTTCCGCCGGTTCGAGCTGCTCAAGGCCGCCGCCAAGGCGGGGTTGCCGCTGCACGTGTACGGCAAGGGCTTCGAGAAGCACCTCTACCGCTTCAAGTCCTTCATCCACGGCGGGGAAGCGGACCTCAACCAGGCCATCGCCCTGATGCGGCGTTCGCGCGTCGTGCTGAACATCAACGCCAATTTCGGCCGGGGTTCGCACGAGCGCCCGCTGACCGCGCTGATGGCCGGCGCCGCGCCCGCGACCGATCACAGCGCCTTCTATGCCGCGCGGTTCAGCCCGGAAAAAGAGGTGCTGCTCTACCGCTGGAAGGCGTTGGACGAAGGCATGGCCCGCGTGGCCGCCCTCAGCGCGGACTGCGAGGCGGCCTTCGCCATGGCCGGCGCCGGCCAAGCGCGCGTGCTGGCTGAACACACCTGGGCTCAGCGGATCGACGTGATCCTGGCGGCCGCGGACGCGGCGCGCGCCAGGCTGATGCAGGCGGCCTAGTGTGCTGGATCTGAAGTTCGCCTGCTTGATGGATCGGGCTCTGAGCGAACTTCAGATCCAAAAAAGCACACTAGAATCATTTGCTTGCTAGTGTCCTTTTCGATTCCGAAGTTCGTCGGAGCCTGCCATCCGCGCATGCGAACTTCGGAATCGGGACACTAGGGCTGCCGCGGCTGCGGAGGCCTCGCCGGCAGCTTGCTCATCGCGTCCTTGCACGGCGCGCTCACCTTGTCGGCGTTCTCGCGCAGGCACATCATCATTTCGCGACCCGCCTTGCCGTCACAGAGCGTCTTGGCGTCCGCCGCGCAGGTGTCCCTCACGGACTGGAATAGCGCACGCATCTCGGGCGAAGGACCGCCACTGGGGGCGCCTTCCTGAGCGCAGGCCGCGCTCGCGGCGAGGGTGGCGGCAATGATGAGCAGGACTGATCGCATGGTGCATCTCCCCAATTTGGGTCGCTTCATACCCCGCCCACGCCACGCTCAGATGTCAGCTCTGTAGCATCGGATGATGTCAGCCGTTTGGCCGCCGCAGCGAGTCCGCGACGACCCAGGCGGCGCCGATCAGGGCCAGGTTCAAGGCGTTCTCGCTCCAGATCCCATGGCTGGAGGGATCGGCCAGGAGCATCGGCAGGTGCACAAGCGGGGTGAAGGACGCGAACATGGCGGTCAGCAGAGTCGCGGCCAGACGGGCCCGCACGCCGATCAGGATCGCGACGCCCGCCGCGATGTGACCGATGCCGGTGGCGTAGGCCCAGAACGCCTGCGACGGCGGCAGCCATTTGGGGACCAGGGGGACGGTCAGGTCCATGTAGAAGAAGTGCGCGCCGCCGAACAGCAGCACGCAGACGCCGAAGGCCAGCTGGCCCAGGCGCGTCAAACGTGCGGCCTGTGCAGCATCGATCCTGGCGTTGGCGGCGTAGACGATCAGTCCGCCCGCCGCGATCGCGAGCTGCTCGGCGCCGCCGCTGTAGGCGCCGAATTCGGCGGGGTGGGCCAGCGCCACGCGGCCGTTCATCAGGATGACGACGATCAGCGTATAGTAGGCGGTGAGCGCCACGGCGCCCCAGGCCGCGGTCCGACGCCACTCGACGGCAGCTCCGGCTACGAGCATGAACGCGGCCGCGGCGTAAGCCAGGATGGCGCGAAAGGGAAGGTCCTTGGGCGCCGGCTGCCCCGGGTCGAAGCCGCCCCACGCCAGGCTGACCACGGCCAGCGCCATCACGCCCAGGCCATAGACGCGCCAGCCGACGGGAACGCCGAGCCCTGCTCTCATGCCACGAGCGTGGACCTGTTCGGTCCGTCAGGGAATTCCCAGGATAGCTCAGGCCTTCAGATTCAGCGCGGCCTTCAGCATGTCGTTGCTGGTCTCGAACACCTTCAGGTTGGCCTTGAACTGCTGCAGCGCCTGCATCTGGTTCACCAGCTCGACGGCCGGATCGACGATGGGCATGGCCACCATCCCCTGGGCGTTGGCGTAGGAGGCGGTGGGATCATAGCCCTGTTCGACGGCGACGGGCTGGGTCTCGACCCGCGTCGCCACGCCGCCGCCCTGGTCCGCGGCAAGGCTGAACTGGACCAGCTGCTGCGGCTGATAGGGGGTTGGGGCGCCGGCCTTGAAGGAAGGGGCGTCGGGAAGTGCGCCGGAACTGCGGCTGTTGGCTACGTTCTGGGCGCTGACGTTGAGCCGGGCGGTGGCGGCCGCCATGCCGGACAGGGAGACGGAGAGCACGCTCATGGCATTGATCCGCTGACAGTTCGCCGCTGTGTGCGCCCGCTCCGATTAATGCGGCCCCAAGCGACGTGCTTAACTGCGCATAGCCAGCCGTTCAGACGGCCATCGTGGGCCTCGGCCGCGTCACCCAGGCGGCGAGACCGATCGCCGCCAGCATGCACAGGCTCGCCAGCCAGAACGGCGCGCCAAGGGGCAGCGCGGAGCCCTCCGTGCTCGCGACTGTGAAGACGCCGAGGAACAGGCCCGGACCGATGATCGACGTGAGACTATTGAGACTGGACGTCGCTCCGGCGAGCAGCCCCTGCTCGGAGGGACCGACGGTTCGGCTGAGGATGGCCGACCAGGCAGGGCCGCCAATCGAGGCGAGGCACATGAAGGGGATGGCCATCCAGAACTGTGCTCCCGTCGCCGCCAGGGCGAGAATGGCGAAGGCGGTGATCTGCACGGCGCCGCCGACCAGCAGGGCTGTGCGTTCACCCAGGCGCCTGACCGCGGGCTGGACGAGCAGCGTCTGGACGAGCATGCCGGCGACGCCCGAGCCCGTCATGAACAGGCCGACCTCGGGCGGGCCCCAGTGGTAGCGTTTCTCCGTGTAGACCACGAAGACGTTGTACGGTCCCAGTTGGGCGAGGGTCAGCAGCGCGCTCACGGCCAGCATGCCACCGATGGCGGGATAGGTCCTCAGCAGGGCGCCGATGGCGCCGATGGGATTCATGTGCCGCAGCTGGAGCGGGGCGCGCCGATCCCTTGGAAGGGACTCGGGCAGGACGAATGTTCCGTAGAGGAAGTTCAGGAGACTGAGTCCGGCGGCGGCCCAGAAGGGCGCGCGCGGGTCCAGACCGCCGAGCAGCCCTCCCACGGCCGGGCCGACGGCGAAGCCAAAGCTGACCGCGGCGCCCAGCAGGCCGAAACTGGCGGCCCGCTTCTCCGGGGGATTGACGTCGGCCAGGTAGGCTACGGCCGCGGGAATGCTGCCCGCGCAGACGCCGGAGATCAGGCGGCCGATAAAGAGCACGATCATGTTCGGCGCCAGGGCCATGAGCAGGTAGTTGGCGCCCATGCCGAAATTCGACGCCAGGATCACAGGCCGCCGGCCGTACCTGTCCGACAGGGCGCCCTGGATGGGCGAGGCCATCAACTGCATGACCGCCCAGGTGGTGGCGAACACCGCCAGCCAGACGTTTGTTTGCGCGGCGTCGAACTTCCCGATCTGCCGGATCAGACGAGGCAACACCGGGATCACCATCCCCAGCGCCAGCACGTCGAGCACGATGGTGATGAAGATGAAGACGGTGGCGGCCCGCCGCGGTCGTGGTTGAGACTCGGACTGCGTCACCCTGGACCCCGCGGCTGCGAACCGTCGGAGGGTTCGGCGCATGCCTTATCGTTGGTGGAGTCGATCCCTGGCAAGCCCGCGAGCAAGGGCGTTTTGCCGCGATCAGTCCGCCGAACGCCTCACGCTGAACAGTTCGGTGTCGCCGAAGAACACATCGACGGTGTGGCAGTTCGGGTGACGCTCCAGCGCCTCATGCGCCTTGCCCACCGCTTCGATCTCGCTCGCGCAAAGGGCGGGCTCGAAGGGTGGCGGCCCATCCCCGCCATCGCGGAGGAACAGAGTGAAGGTCTTCAGGACTGGCATGCGTCGCTCTGGTCGCGGTCCGGCCGGCCGGCCACATTGATCTGGATCAAAATTCCCGTGCTGGCCGAATGCGGGCGCCTTGACGGATGCAGCCCCGGCGCGGCTGCTGACAGCGAACGATTGGAGCTGGCGAATGGGCCTGCTGGTCAACGGCGTCTGGCGCGACGCGTGGTACGACACCGAGGAGTCCGGCGGCCGGTTCGTGCGGACCGAGACGCAGTTCCGCAACTGGATCACGCCGGACGGCTCGCCGGGACCGACCGGCGAGGGCGGCTTCAGGGCCGAGCCGGGCCGCTATCACCTTTATGCGTCCTACGCCTGCCCCTGGGCGCACCGGACGCTCATCTTCCGGTCGCTGAAGCGTCTGGAGGATCAGATCTCCCTGTCGTCGCTGCACTGGCGCATGCGTGAGGATGGCTGGACCTTCCAGCCCGGCCCAGGGGTGATCCCCGACGAGGTCAACCACGCCCGCTTCCTCTATCAGGTCTATCTGGCGGACAGTCCCGGCTACTCCGGCCGTGTCACCACGCCGGTGCTTTGGGACAAGCACCAGGGGCGCATCGTCAACAACGAGTCCGCCGAGATCATCCGTATGCTGAATAGCGCCTTCGATTCGGTCGGCGCAGCGCCCGGCGACTATTGCCCTGCCGACCTCGCGGCGGACATCGACCCGCTCAACCAGCGCATCTACGACGCCCTGAACAACGGGGTCTACAAGGCCGGCTTCGCCACCACCCAGAATGCCTACGAAGAGGCGGCGAGGGGGGTGTTCGCCATGCTGGACGAGCTGGAGGCGCGCCTGTCGGACCGGCGCTTCCTGTTCGGCGACCGGCTCACCGAGACGGACTGGCGGCTTTTCCCCACGCTGGTCCGCTTCGACGCCGTCTATGTCGGCCACTTCAAATGCAACCTGCGCCGGCTGGCCGACTATCCCAACCTCTGGGGCTATGCCCGTGACCTCTACCAATGGCCGGGCGTGGCTGGGACCACCCGCTTCGACCATATCAAGCATCACTACTACGAGAGTCACCCGACGATAAATCCATCGGGGATCGTCCCGATCGGCCCAGACCTCGACTTCCAGGCGCCGCACGGACGGGGCTGACCCAGGGTTGAAGTTCCAGGATTTCTGATCTACAGGGGCCGGCCGCGCGAGCCTGGGCTCAAGCGGCTGATCGGACTCGTCATGACCTGGAACGGCTCGGCCGGATCGATGTGCGTAGGGACCAATTCGCTTGCCCTGCAGGCGAATTACGCCCTCCCGCGCCCGTTTACCGGCCCCCTCCTCCAGCGCCATTTCAACCGAGCCCGATCCGATGTCCGCCCTCATCACCGTCGAAAGTCTCAGCAAGCAGTTCCACTACCGTAGTCCCGGCCGCGGACTGAAGGGGCTGCTGTCCGGCGCGCTGGCGGCGCCGGGAAGGCGCGTCGACGCCGTCGCGGGCGTGTCCTTCGAGATCCGGCCCGGCGAACGCGTCGCCATCATCGGCCCCAACGGCGCCGGCAAGTCCACCACGCTGAAGATCCTGACCGGCGTGCTGCAGCCGACCTCCGGCGCCGCCAGTGTGCTGGGGCTGGTCCCGTGGCGGCAGCGCCGCGCCCTGGCGTTCCGCATCGGCGTCGTGTTCGGCCAGCGCTCCCAGCTCTGGGGCGAGCTGCCGGCGAGGGAGTCCTTCGCCCTGCTGCGCCACGTCTACGAACAGGACGCCGTCGTGTTCGCCCGCCGGCTGGACGAGCTGGTGCAGCGCTTCGGCCTCGGCCGGTTCATCGACCAGCCGGTGCAGCGGCTATCGCTGGGCGAGCGGATGCGATGCGAGATCACCGCCAGCCTGCTGCATGCGCCGGAGGTGCTGTTCCTGGATGAGCCGACCATTGGCCTGGACATCACCGCCAAGGCCGCCATCCGCGACTTCATCCGCGAGCACGCCGAAGTCGCCGGCCAGACCGTGCTGCTGACGTCGCACGACACCCGCGACATCGAGCTGGTGTGCGACCGGGTGATCGTGATCAACCAGGGCCGCATCGTCATCGACCAGCCCACCGAGCAGCTGCGGCGGCGGTTCCTGGGCCGCAAGCTGGTGACCCTGCAGTCGACCCTGGCCGAGGTCGCGCTCGACCTGCCCGGGCTCGAACTGCGCGCGCGCGAGCCGCACCGGACAGTGTTCGAGGTCGACACCAGCCGCACCCGCATGGAGCAGGTCATCGCCTCGGCCATGGCCCAGGGCGGCATCGAGGACATCACCATCGAGGATCCTCCGATGGAGGAGGTGATCCGCGAGATCTACGCCTCCGGCGTCAGCGGCGAGGCCTGAGCCGTGCGCCTGCCCGCCTTCGCCACCTTTGGGCGCACCGTTGCGATCGGCGTGTCCGGCGGCCTCGCCGCGCCCGCGGTGATGATCGGCCGCGGCGTGTTCTATACGCTGCTGCTGCTGGTGCTCTCGGCGTTCTGGGACGTCGTGGCGCGCGAACGGCTGGCGGGGACCCTGGCGCACGCGCCCGCCGCAGGGCTCGCGATCTACATCGGGGTGACCGAGTGGATCACCCTCGCCACCCCATCGATCCACCTACGCATCGAGGACGACATCCGCTCCGGCGCCCTGGAGGGCCAGCTGCTGCGACCCAAGTCCTACCTGTTGATGCGCTTCGGCGAGGGGTGCGGCGCCATGCTGGTGAGGCTGGTTTGCCTGGGCGGCGTGGCCGTTATCCTGCTCGGCGCGTCCGGAAAGCCCGGCCCACCGATCCATGTCTACCTGTGGCTGGCGATGACGGGACTGCTGGGCGCGGTGGCGGGGCTGCTGGTGCTGACCCTGGTGGGCATGGCCGCCTTCTGGGTGCGCCGGACTCTGCCGATCCAACTGGTGGTCCAGAAGGCCAGCTTCCTGCTGGGCGGACTGCTGGCGCCGGTGACGCTCTATCCACCCTGGTTGCGGCGCCTGGGCGAGCTCAGCCCTTTCGCCGCCCATCTCTACTGGCCCGCCGCGCTCACCCTGGAGCCGAGCGGCCGCATGTTCGCCCTGGCCCTGACCAGCCAGATCGCCTGGATCGCCATGCTGAGCGGACTGTGCGTGCTGGTTTGGCGCGCGGGCCTGGGCAAGGTCCTGAGGCAGGGCATCTGACCATGCACGCGATCCGCACCTATGCCGCCGAGGTCTCCGCCTCCATCCGCGTGTCGTTGGCCGACCGGACCAATTTCGCCCTGCAGTTCTGCGGCATGGCCATCAACAACGGCTTCGTGCTGCTGCTCTGGTTCATGTTCTTCAAGGGCTTCCGCAGCATCGGCGGCTGGCGCATGGCCGACGTCGCTCTCCTCGTGGGGCTGCTCGCCACCGTGGTCGGCGTCGCGGGGGTGCTGTTCGGCGGATACCGCGACCTTGCCGCGGCCATCCTTCGCGGCGAGCCCGACGCCCTGTTGACCCAGCCCTCCGCCGTATTGCCCTGGATGCTGGCGCGCGAGAGCCTGGCGACCGCGTGGGGCGATATCCTGACGGGCATGATCCTGCTGGCGGCCCTGGCGGGGATCACGCCGGCCCGCCTGCCGTGGCTGGCGTTCGCGCTCGCGTGCGGGCTCGGCGTCTACCTGTCCGTCGCAACGACCTTCGCCTGTCTGGCGTTCTGGATGCGTGGCGCGCGCAGCTTCGCCCGCGATCTGACGGACTTCGTGCTCATGTTCTCGAGCTACCCTGGAGCGATCTACTCGGGGGCGGCGAAGTTGGTGATCTACACGGTGTTCCCCGCTGGATTCGTGGTGCTGGTTCCGGTTCGGATGCTGCGTCATCCGACCCCAGAGCTGGCTCTGGCGCTGTTGGCGGCCGTGGCCGGATACGCCGCCCTGGCCCTGGTCGCGTTCCACGTCGGGTTGCGGCGCTATCGGCGTGGTGACTCCCCGGGCGTGGCATGAGCCTGGATTAGGCCTATCAGGGCGGTGACGCAGTCGAGGACCGGATGGATTCCAGGCATCAATTCGCCGCTGAGCTGTTCCAGCTCGCTCGCCGATGGCGTGCGCGCCTGGATGAGCGGCTCAAGCCGTTCGGGCACACCAAGGCCAGCTGGGCGGTGCTGTTCTGGCTGTCGCGCCGCCCCGAGGGGATGACCCAGAGCCAGCTGGCCGAGGAGGTCGACGTCGAGGCCTCGACGCTCACGCGCCAGCTCGACGCCATGGAGGGCCAGGGCCTGGTCGAGCGCCTGTCTGTGCCGGGGGACCGGCGATCCAAGCTGGTGCGGCTCACCGCCGGCGCCTGGCCTCAGCTGGAGGAGATCGGCCAGGTCACCGAGGCCGTGCGCGCCGAGCTGCTGAGCGATATCGACCCACAGGAGCTGGAGACGGCGCTCTCGGTTCTGCGAAGACTGCACGCCAGGCTCGAACGCTGACCTGTTCGTTGGCGTCTAAATGTTGCCCAACTAACTATCTGAAATCGCTTAACTTAATTGTTGCAGCGCAGCATCGCCCTGGGGTGGGGGGTGCGCCCGCGTTGGCGGAACGGGGCGTCCTGCTGCGCGACTCCCTATCCGCCGCTGTCCGCCTCGGCGATCTGCTGAGTGAGGTTTCAGGGCGCGTCCGTCGCCACGGGACGGGGCGTCTGGCGCAGGGCGTCCCGCCGCGCCAGCGTGTAGTTCAGCATGAACAGATAGATGAACAGCTCCTCGACCTGGCTGAACTGGAACCGGCTCAGCCCGAAGACGACGGGTCCGTGAGCGATGAAGCCGTTCATCAGAACGGTGAAGAACGCCAGTGCCGCCCACGGGATTCCGCCAAGCTGGGGCGCGAACCAGGCCGGCAGTCCGAGCCATCGGCGGCTCTTCACCGCGTGGACGATCGGATACCCGATGGCCCCCAGCGCGATGATCAGCAGGGTCAGGCCCCTGGACCGGTCGATGCGGACCGGCGAGAGCGGGCGCAGGTTGACGTTGTGGGTCCAGCCATGGGGCCAGACGCCGCCGTTGATCACGCGCCAGCTGAACAGGCGCCGGCCCCATCCGATCTCGTTGCCCAGCACGACCAGGAACATCACCGCGAGTATGAGCAGCCAGATCCTCGCCCATGGATTTGACCGGGTCGAAATGGCGAGCCAGACGCTTACGCCCGCTCCACCGAGCAACAGGAGGTCCTGCAGGACCTCGATCGGGGCGCTTTCGCTGTGGAATTCGACGGGATTGAAGGTGTCGGAGCCAAGCACGAACAGGAAGTAGAGCCCCACCGCGATCGCTGAGCTCAGAAGCAGTTCAAGCAGGTCTCGGCGCATCGGTCTCGGCGCAGCCATGGTTCGCCCGTCCCCCCAACCGGCTCCCACCCCAGGAATATCGACACCCTACGCTGATTCAAGCCGTTCGTTGGGATGCAAACGACTTCGTCGGTCAGCGTGGACCGCAGCCGAGGTCAGCCTCAGCTCGCTCTAAAGCATGAAGTCGCTGGCCTGCAGGCTCGACACGCCCTGGACGACGAACTGGAAGTCCGCGACGCGGTCGCCGTTCACATCCCCGGACACGATGAGGTCGGGGCCGGCCTGGACGTAGTGCAGCTGGCCCGGGATGCCGGTGAACCCGGCGGTCCCAAGGAAGGTGAAGGCCTGGTTGCCGCTGCCGACCGAGTTGGCGTCGATCTGGTCGAGGCGGATCCTGTCGCCGTCCAGGCTGCTGAAGTCGGTGATGACGTCCGGGGCGGACGCCGGCCCGAAGTCTGACAACGCCGTGAAGACGAAGGAATCCGCGCCTGCCCCGCCGGTCAGGATGTCCGATCCAGGGCCTCCGGTGAGCGCGTCCGCGCCGGCATTGCCGCTGATCAAGTCGTTGCCGTCGCCGCCGTTGATCGAGTCCGCCAGGATGCCGCCCTGCACGGTGTCGTCGCCGCCGAGCGCGCTGACCAGCTGCGGGCCGGTCCGGTTGGAGTAGTCGTAGACGTCGGAGCCCGCCGTCCCCAGCGTATAGCTCGTAAAGGTGGTTGTGACCGCGACGCTGACGGTCCCCGCGACGGGGGTCGCCACATGCCCGTCGCTCACGAAGTAGGTGAACGAATCCATCCCGGCATAACCGGCGGTGGGGGTGTAGGTGATCACGCCGTTCGACAGCTGAACCGTTCCGTGGGGGTTCGGGCCCAGGGCCACCGAGACGACGCTGAGCGCGTCGCCGTCCACGTCGGTGTCGTTGGCCAGGAGCGTCGCGACCGGGATGCTGAGGGCGACTCCGGTCGGTGTGACGACCAAGTCGGGGTTGGCGACCGGCGGGTCGTTGACCGGCAAGATCGTCAGGCTGGCGGTCCCGACGTTGGAGTCGAGCGACCCGTCGTTGGCCTTGAAGGTGAAGCTGTCCGGCCCGTTGTAGTTCGCCACCGGCGTGTACTGGTACGTTCCGTCGGGGTTGAAGCTCAGGGCTCCGTGCACCGGGGCGGAGACAAGCTGATAAGTCAGGCTCGGGCCGTCGACGTCGCTGGCCAGCACCTGGCCGTTGATGACGGTGTCCTCATTTCCCGAGGCCGAACCGTCGGTGGCCACGGGGGCGTCGTTCACCGGGTTGATGGTCAGGTTGACGCTCGCCACGTTGCTGTCGAGCGAGCCGTCGTTGGCCTTGAAGGTGAAGGCGTCGGAGCCATTGAAGTTCGCGGACGGAGTGTAGACGTACGACCCGTCGGAGTTGAGCGTGATGGCCCCATTCTGTGGCCCGTTGACCAGTACATAGGCCAGGGCGTTGCCGTCCAGGTCAGTCGCCGTCGCGTGACCTGAGATGGCGGTGTCCTCGGCGCCGGCCGCCGCGCCGCTGGTGGCGATTGGAGCATGGTTGGTCGGCGTGATCGTGAGGCTGACGGTCGTGACGGGTGACAGCAGCGAGCCGTCCGAGGCCTGGTAGGTAAAACTGTCTCCGCCGGAATAGCCCGCGTTGGGCGTGTAGACGAAAGAGCCATCGCTGGCGAAGGTCAGCGCGCCATGGCTCGGTCCGCTGGCCAGCACCGCCGTGATCGCCGTTCCGTTCGGATCACTGTCGTTGGCCAGGACCCCGCTGGATCCGGCGACGGTCAGGGCGGCCCCTTCGGCCAGGGTATAGCCGTCGGCGCTCGCGACGGGAGGGGCGTTGGACCCCACCACGTTGGCGAAGACGTAGTCCCCAGCCTTCAGCAGCGAGGCGCCGTTGTACTGGACCGTGAGCTGGCCACGGAATGCGCCGTCGTCGACCTCATAGACGTGCTTGACGCCGCTATCGGAGATGTGGACCAGGATGGCGGACGCGCTGAAGCCGTCGAACCTGATCTGGTCGTCGCCGGCGACCAGTCCGTTTCCGGCGCCCTGGAAATCCACGATCACGTCTGTCGCCGGCGACGAGAAGTCGCCGGGGGAGAAAACGAAGGTGTCCGCGCCGGCGCCGCCGGTCAGCGTGTCCACGCCGGGTCCGCCCTTCAACACATCGTTGCCGGCCCCGCCGTTCAGGGAGTCTGCGCCGGAGCCGCCGGTGATGGTGTCGTCGCCGCCCTGACCCGCCACCAGCTGCGGTCCGGTCTGCCCTGAAAGGTCGATGACGTCGGCGCCCGCCGTGCCCGGGGTGTAGGTGGCCGTGGCGGTGGTGACGGTCACCGTCACCGTCCCCGTCACAGGGCTCGCGATGTGGCCGTCGGTGACGGAGTAGGTGAAGCTGTCGGTCCCGGTGTAGCCGGCGTTCGGCGTGTAGGTGATGACGCCGTTGACCAGCTGGACCACGCCATGGGGATTGGCGCCCATGGCCACGGCGGTGACGGTCAGCAGATCGCCGTCGACGTCGGTGTCATTGGCCAGCAGGGAAGCGACCGGGATCGAGAGGATGCCCCCGCTGGTGACCGTGGCGGTGTCCGGATTGACGACCGGGGGATCGTTCACCGGCGTGACGGTCAGGCTCACGGTCGCAGTGTTGGAGGTGAGCTGGCCATCGTCAGCCAGGAAGGTGAAGCTGTCGGGGCCATTGTAGTTGGCGACGGGCGTGTACAGGTAGGAGCCGTCCTGGTTGAAGGTCAGAGCCCCATGCTGGGGACCGGTCACCAGGGTGTAGGTCAGGACCGGATTGTCCACGTCGCTGGCCGCGGCCTGGCCGCTGATGCTGGTGTCTTCCGCCCCCGACACTGCGGTGTTCGCCGCCACGGGCGCGTCGTCCACGGCAACGACCGTCAGGCTCATGGTCGCCGTATTGGAGTTCAGCGAGCCGTCGTTGGCCTTGAAGGTGAAGCTGTCGGGGCCGTTGTAATTGGCGCTGGGCGTGTACTGGAAGGCGCCGGCGGCACTGACGCTCAGGGTCCCGTGCTGGGGTCCCGTGACCACGCTGTAGGTCAGGCCGGGGCTGTCGATATCGGTGGCCGACAGCTGTCCGGAAATGACCGTGTCCTCGTTTCCGGAGGCTGATCCCGCCGCGGCGACAGGGGCGTCGTTCACCGGGGCGATGGTCAGGCTGACAGTGGCGGTGTTGGAGTTGAGCGAGCCGTCGTTTGCCTTGAAGGTGAAGCTGTCGGGGCCGTTGTAGTTGGCCGTGGGCGTGTACTGGAATGCGCCGCCGGCATTGACGCTCACGCTCCCGTGCTGGGGCCCGGTCACCACGCTGTAGGTCAGATTCGGGCTGTCGATGTCGGTGGCCGAGAGCTGGCCGGAAATGACCGTGTCCTCGTTTCCGGAGGCCGCTCCCGCCGTGGCGACGGGGGCGTCGTTCACAGGGGCTATGGTCAGGCTGACGGCTGCGACGTTGGAATCGGCCTGGCCGTCGTTGGCCTTGAAGCTGAAGGTGTCGGGCCCGTTGTAGTTGGCGGTGGGCGTGTACTGGAAGACGCCGGCGGCGTTGATGCTGACCGACCCGTGCAGCGGGCCGGTCACGAGGCTGTAGGTCAGGGCGTTGGCGTCGGCGTCGGTGGCCGCCAGCTGGCCGGAGATGACCGCATCCTCATTGCCCGAGGCCGACCCGGCCGCGGCCACCGGAGCATGGTTGACCGCGCCGATCGTCAGGCTTTCGGTGGCGATGTTGGAGTCGAGAAAACCGTCATTGGCCTTGAAGGTGAAGCTGTCCGGTCCGGTGTAGGCGCCGGTGGGCGTGTATTTGAACGCGCCTGCGGAAGTGACGCTCACTGTCCCGTGCTGAGGCCCGGCCACGATGCTGTAGGTCAGGGTCGGGCTGTCGATATCGCTGGCGGTCAGCTGGCCGGAGATGGCCGCGCCCTGGTTGCCGCCGGACGATCCTGCGCTGGCCACGGGGGCGTCATTGACCGGAAGGATGGTGAGGGTGACTGTCGCGGCGTTGGAGTCCAGAATGCCGTCGTTGGCCTTGAAGGTGAAGCTGTCCAGGCCATTGTAGTTGGCCGCGGGCGTGTAGACGTAAGCGCCGGTGGAGGTGATGGTGACGGTCCCGTGCTGGGGGCCGGTGACCACCGAATAGGTCAGGGTCGGGCTGTCGAGGTCGGTCGCCACGGCCTGTCCGGAGATGGCGGCGTCTTCATTTCCGGCTCCAACGCCGAGGACCGCGATCGGGGCGAGGTCCAGGGTCACTCCGACCGTGAGGTTGACGGTGGTGTTGGCGGACTGCTGCATGCCATCGTTGGCGCGATAGACGAAGCTGTCGGCGCCGGAATAGCCGGCCACGGGCGTGTAGGTGAACGAGCCGTTGGCCGCCAGACTCAGCGTCCCGTGACTGGGGCCGCTCGCCAGCACGGTGGAGAATGACTGGCCGCTGGGGTCGCTGTCGTTGGCCAGGACGCCTGCCGCTGCGTTCACGGTCAGGACGGACCCAGGCGCGACGGTGTAGGAATCGGTCGCTCCCGTCAGGCCCACCCCTGGCAGCTGATAGGCTCGTACGTAGTCGACCTGCATCGTCGAGGGGAAAGGCGTGGTCGCGTCGGGGTATCCCGCCCAATAGCCGCCGACGGCCAGGTTCAGGATCATGTACATGGGCAGCTGCTGGTCCGGCGCGGTGACGCGGCGGCTCGTCTCGACCCCGTCGACGTAATAGACCAGCCAGTTCTGGTCCCACATCACGCCGTAGGTGTGGAACTGGTCGGGATTCTCGATATGCACCGGGACGCTGACATTGGCGCCGCCGGTGGAGGTGTGGGAGGTCTGGTAGATCGTGTACGGGTCCCGGCCCACCTGCTCCAGGATGTCGATCTCGGACTTGGTGCTGAGGTTGGCCGGCACCATCCAGAAGGCCGGCCACAGGCCCTGGCCGGCGGGGAACTGGGCGCGGAACTCGAAGTAGCCGTACTGCTGGGCGAAGGTGGTCTTGGTCTCCAGGACACCCGACGTGTACTGATAGCCGTAGATCTGGCTCGAGATAGCCGGGGTGACCACGTTGGCCGTGATGTTGAGGATCCCGTTGTTGATCGAGAACGGGTTGAGCCCCAGCGGGGTCGTCCCGGAGCCGGTGAAGGTCGGGTCGACGTACATCTCCGCTTCGCCGTTGCCCTGCAAAGTGTGGGCGTTGATGGCGTTGCCGCTGCCCAGCGCGGTCCACCAGGTGCCGCCCTGGCTGTAGAGGCTGAGGGTGTTGAACTCGTCGTCAAAGGTCGGGGTCAGCTTCGACATGTTCAGGCCGAGCTGAAAGTCCTGGGCCGTGAAATCCGAGATCTGATGATTGCGGAAGATGAACTCTTCGCCGGTGGCGGCCGTCAGCTGCACATCGGCGCCGGTCTGCGTCATCGCCGACTGGATCTGGTTGAAGGCGCTGAACCCCAGGCCCGAAATCCGCGCCTTGTCGAGCCCGACCTGGAAGTCGGTGATCACGTCGTGGCCGTAGCCTGGGCCCAGGATGAAGGTGTCGGCGTCGGCGCCGCCCGTCAGGACGTCGGCGCCGCCCCTGCCGTCCAGCGTCTGCCGGCCGGCCATGCCGGTGATGATGTTGTTGAGCGCATTGCCGCCTCCGAAGGTGTTGTCGGTGCTGACGGTCAGGTTCTCGACGTTGTTGGGCAGATTGTAGGTGACGGTCGCCCAGATGGTGTCGATGCCCTGGTTGGCCTGCTCGATCACCGTGTCGCGGACATCGTAGATGTTGTAGGTGTCGTCGCCGAGACCGCCGATCAGCGTGTCTCCGCCCCCGCCGCCGCGGAAGCTGTCATTGCCTGTTGTACCGGTAAGCAGGTCGGCGACGGTCGTGCTGCCGACAAAGCCCTTGGTCGTCGCGCCGCTCAGTGGGAGCAGCACGCCGTCTGCTCCAAGCAAGTACGTCGTCGTCACCATCACACAGCCCTCGCGCGCACCCCGACAGCGCACGCTTGCCAAAAGCGACGGGGCGAACATCGAGCGCTGGCGGTAACGCCAGAGCTTGACTTAGATGGTCAGCTTCCGCGCGCACCCCGACAGCGCTCGCCAGCTGCAATGTTGACGATCGAATCCCGCGTTTTGGTGTGGGCCTCCACACGTGATTCGGTTCGTCAGGGAATTGTAGACCCTCGACACCCCGACTTGCCAAGTTAACTCTACTGCCTAGGCCTTGACTGGGGAAACGTGCTCTCCTGGCGCGCGACTCACCCCAGCAGGCGCCCCTTCCAGCGGCCGGCCTGGTTATGGGCTGTGGTCAAGACAAACGCATGAAGCCGCCGCTCCGCTTCCGGGCGCGGCGGCCTGGCGGCCGGCGGGGCCGCCTGCCTTATAGGAAGAAGTCGCTGGCCTGCAGGCTGGGCAGGGCGAGCACCTTGAACTGGAAGTCGGCCACGCCGTCGCCGTTGACGTCGCCCGAGACGATCAGGTCCGCGCCGGAGGCCGCATAGTGGAGCTGGCCCGCGACATGGGTGAAGGCTCCGGTTCCCAGCCATGAGAAGGCCTGGTCGCCAGCCACGCCAGTATTAGCGTCCACCGTCGTCAGGCGGATCTTGTCGCCTTCCGTGCGGTTGAAGTCGCTGATGACGTCTTCCTGCCCCGCCGGGCCGAACTCGGTGATGTCGCCGAAGATGAAGGTGTCCGCGCCGGTCCCGCCGGTCAGGAAGTCCGTGCCGGTTCCGCCGGTCAGGCTGTCGGCCCCGCCGCCGCCGATCAGGGTGTCGTTGCCGGCCCCGCCGTTCAGCGAGTCGGCGCCGGCGCCGCCGATGACGGAGTCATTGCCGCCGGCGGAGCTGACCAGCTGCGGGGCGATGCGGGCGGAGTAGTCATAGGTGTCGTTGCCGGCAGTCCCCGCCGTATAGACCGAGCCCATCGCCGAGATGGTGACGTTGACGGTCCCCAGCGTGGTCACATGCCCGTCGCTCACCGTGTAGGTGAAGCTGTCGGCGCCGTTGTAGCCGAC